>ERZ1106969.48-NODE-48-length-139227-cov-30.343036_pt1 | contig 139227 bp, 131 predicted proteins | sample MGYA00403685_ERZ1106969 | MGnify/ENA primary metagenome ERZ1106969 (study PRJEB35170, sample SAMEA104062416) | human gut metagenome | biome: human gut; feature: human-associated habitat; material: faeces | place: Denmark | collected 2012-05-18 ...
GTTACTTTTCACGGGTAGGAATTTTCTGAACTGAAAATTCCGTATGATACCGTTGCGGTCGCGGATTTTGCCGATTCGGAATGCGAAGCATCGGCAAAATCCTGTTACAGAACGCGGGCATGGAGTGCCCGTGTTCTGTAACGATGCGTCTGCAGATTCATCCGGCTGCCGGAAGCATAGAAACGTCATTGGAGACAACAGAACAATCCCGGGAATCGAGATGGGTTTTTGTCTCTTTTGCCAGCCGCTTCATTTCCTCCGCATTTTCAAGGACTTTTTCCGTGATCTCCGCGCCGCCGAGAAGTCTCGCAAGCTCGCCGGTCTGTTCCTGCTCATTCAGCTTTTGGATCTTAGTGGAAGTCATTCCGTTCTGCACCGATTTCCTGATTTCAAAGTGCGTATCAGCCATCGCGGCGATCTGAGGAAGGTGGGTGATGCAGAGAACCTGATGCTTTCTTCCGATGTAAGACAGGCGTTCCGATACTTTCTGGGCAGTTCTTCCGCTGATGCCGGTGTCAATCTCATCGAAGATCAGGGTAGGGATATCGTCCGTATCGGCGAGGACGGTCTTGATCGCCAGCATGATCCTTGAGAGCTCACCGCCGGATGCGACTTCGCCGAGCGGTCTTGGCGGGATACTTCCAGGGTTTGTGGAGATCAGAAACTCCACTTCGTCGGAGCCGGAGGCCGTGTAGTGGTCTGTGCGGTGGACATCGACCTGAAATTCCACATGGAGGAAATTCAGATCCCTGAGTTCCTCGGAAATCCGGTTTTCGAGAACTTTTGCGGCTTTTTTCCGCTCTTCGGACAGGCGCCCGCAGAGAAGAGCGAGGACATGTTTCTGTTCTTCGAAGACTGCCTTTGCGGCGCGGGCCAGTTCTTCATAATTTTCAAGTTCTTCCAGGCGCTTTTTCTTTGCATCAAGACTTCGCAGGACTGCCTCCTCGGTTGAGCCATATTTCGCAGTCATCTGGCGGATCAGATCGAGACGCTCTTCCGTCTGCTGAAAGTCTTCCCCGGAAAATTCCATCTCATCCAGATAGCCGGAGATCGAACGGCAGAGATCGGACAGGATACTTTCTGCATCGGAGAGACCGGATGCGATCCCGCTCAGCCGTTCATCGTAGGAGGAGACATTTTCTACCTCGTGGCAGGCCCGGCCGATCATATCGCTGTCAAGAACCTGGTATGCGGCCTGAAGACTTTCCATGATCTTCTGGCTGTGGGCATATTTGCGGAACTTTGCGGCCAGTTCTTCTTCTTCCCCCGGTCTTAAAGCGGCGTTCTCGATCTCAGTAATCTCGAAACGGATAAAGTCGAGTTCCCGCTTCCGGCTCTCGTCATCCAGAGAAAATCCGTCAAGTTTTCCTTTTAATTCCAGATATTTCCGGTAGCTTTCCGCGACTTCTCTTCTCAGCATCCCTGTTTCTTTCCGGGAATATTCGTCGAGGATCTCCAGATGTTTCTGCCTGTGAAGGAGAGACTGGTGCTCATGCTGGCCGTGGATATCTAAAAGTTTTCCGGTTACAGCCTTTAAGCGGGCTGTCGTTACGGTTTCATCATTGATCCGGCTGATACTTCTCGTCGGAGTGATCTTTTTTGAGATAATGAGAAGTCCGTCATCATCCGGATATACATCCATCGACTTTAATTCTTCACGTTTTTTCTCATCGTCGACGGAGAAGGTAAGCTCGATATAGGCATAGTCCTCACCGCGGCGGATCATGTCCTTTGATGCTTTTGCACCCAGCGCGAGAGCGACAGAGCCGATAATAATTGATTTTCCGGCTCCGGTCTCACCGGTCAGAATATTTAAACCGTTTCCAAATTCTACATCTGCCTGTTCGATCAGGGCAAGATTCTTTACATGTAATCCAATCAGCATCCGGATTCCCCGCTTTCTGTAAGTCTATGAAAAATCAATAGAAACATTTGTTCGATTCCGTAAAACGAGTATAGCACACATCTGTTCGATTGTCCAGTAAAAATCGAACATTTGTTCCTGAAAAATACTCCGGTAAAAAATCGCAGCTTTGCCAGCTTTGCCGTTGCCCGGGTTCTTGCCACGGCATATTCAAGGTGATAGAATGAAAAAAATGATACATGAGGAGGAAAAGCATGAAAATCGCACTTGCGCAGATGCGTATGACCGGAAATGTACAGGAAAACCTGGAGAAAAGCCTGAAATTTTGTGATCTGGCAGAGGACTGTGATCTTCTTTTTTTCCCGGAGATCCAGTTGTCCCCGTTTTTTCCGCAATATGAAAGGCAGGATGCTGAAATGTATGTCATGGAAAAAACGGGCAGGAGATCGCGGAACTTACCGGTAAAGCAAAAGAACATCAGTATTATCTTTCGTCGAATGTCTATTTAAAACTTGAAAACCAGAAATATGATGCCTCCCTGTGGATCGGACCGGACGGCCGGATCCTGGATGTCGCAAAAATGGTCCATATCGCTCAGGCAGAACAGTTTTATGAACAGGATTATTATGCACCATCCGATGATGGATTTAAGGTTTTTGACACGCCGTTCGGGAAGATCGGGATCGTGATCTGCTATGACCGCCATCTTCCGGAAAGCATTCGGACCTGTACACTCATGGGAGCAGATCTGATCATCGTTCCTACTGCAAATACAAAGGCGGAGCCGATGGAGATGTTTGAGTGGGAGATGCGCGTGCAGGCAATGCAGAATCAGGTGTTTATCGCAATGTGCAACCGCGTCGGAGAGGAGGGAGAGATGGACTTTTCCGGTGAGTCCATCGTGATCCATCCGAATGGAAGTGTTCTAGCGAAAGCGGACGATACGGAGCAGCTTCTGGTGTGTGAAGTCGATCTTTCTGAGGCGAAAAAGCTGAAAAAGAAAGTTCCGTATCTTTCCACACGGAGACCGGAATGGTACAGGATCTGAAGAATGGAACAAAAGAAAACGGCCCACCCGAAAAATGGGTGAGCCGTTTCCTTTTCACAAGGTAGGGGCATTAAAAGAATATAGGTAACTATTCAGTAGGTCTGCGCACTTGCTGCGCTGACCGCAATAAAACACAGGCTTGAAGGCAAAAATCCCATCGGCAAAGCCGATTTTAAATGGATTTTTGCTCGTAACTTGCCATGCATCCGAAGGAAATCTCCGGGGGAGATTTCTGTAGGTGTGAGGGTACTGAACAGTTACGATTACAGATATTTGGAAATCAGTGTCTTATACTCATCGACACCGATGAATTTCAGGTACTCGTTGAAAACCCTATGAAAAACTCCCGCCGCCGGATGTGCCATGTCCGGGGACGGGAGCTTTTCATTTTTTATGCAAGCGTCTTTAAAAAGGTGCTCAGCAGGTTTGCAGGGATCTGTCCGGGTGCGGATGCCTTTCCGGCCGTTCCGAAGGTCACGCAGGAGCCGACAAGCTGTCCGCAGATACGGCTGATCACTCCGGAAGGACTCATGGACATCGTGATCACCGGCGTCTCATTGTGTTCCTCCTTCATTGTCAGTGTTGCGTCGAGAAGTGTAAGGACATCGCGGTCACACTGCGGCATAACTGCGAATTTTACGATGTCGGCGCCGAGAGACTGCATCAGGCAGAGATTGTTCACGATGATGTTTTTGTCCGGTGTTGCCGTGAAGTCGTGGCGGGAGGCGACAACTTTTACTCCGACCCGGTGGGCGGCCGCGACGATCGTCTTCATCGTGTCTTCCCCGCGGGAGAGTTCCACGTCAACGAGATCGATGAGACCGCTGTCGATCACGGCGAGGATCGTCTTTGTGTAGGTTTCGGTATCGATCTCCAGCATTCCGCCTTCCACGCTGGTGCGGATCGTGAAGAGGACCGGGATATTTCCCAGAGTATTGCGGAATAAGGTCATTGCCTTGATCCGGACTTCCGGATCTTCCACGCCGTCGTAGAAGTCTGCACGCCATTCGATCAGGTCGAACGGAGTGTTGCGGATCAGATTGACAGATTTTTTCAGGTCATTGAGATTTGTATCAGTCACCGGGATACAGATTTTCGGCATCCCGTCACCGAGTTTTACATTTCTTACTTTTACGATTGCTCCCATAATGGATAACTCCCCCTGTTTATTTTAAATGTTCTTCTTTGTCGTTTTGCGGTTATGTTCCTAGTATATATATGGAAGAAAGAAAAGTCAACACTTGCACACTTTAAAGTTTCGAAATTTAAAGCAACGTATTGATAGGAACGATCAATTCACGGAAACTGAGAAACAGCATCGACGGATCTGAAAATCGCGCAAAGACCCGTTAAATAAATAACAGACGTTTTTCCGGAAACCATGTTTTATTCCTGCATTTTATACGCCAATTTTTACCATTCATACACGATTTTGTGCAGTTTGCACGAACCCCATTGTATCAGAGTTGCGTTTACGTTAAAATTTAGACATGAAATGTGAAATATTTATAAAGAATATGAAGCATTTGAAAAGTGGGTATGTAATGATCCGGGTGGGACCGGACAATTACGGGTAAACAAAAAGAAGGAGAGGTAAACAGTATGAGATTAGTGAAAAGAATCACAGCAGCAGCTATGGCACTCACAATGACAGCAGCTCTTGCAGGATGCGGCAGCAGCTCCGGCAGTACATCTACAACAGCAGCAGCTGACACAACAGCGGCAGCCGTAACTGAGAAAGCGGCGGATGGTTCCAGCGCAGAGGCAGGCAGCACGTCCGTGAGCATTGACAGGGCGAAAGAGTTTGTCACAGTCGCAACCGGTCCTACGAGTGGTATCTACTACCCGATCGGCGGCGCATTTGCAACCGCATTAGGAAATGCAGGATATAAGACATCCGCACAGGCAACCGGCGCTTCCGTTGAGAACATCAACCTGATCTTAAACGGTGAGGCAGAGCTTGCGATCGCAATGCAGGACTCCGTCGTACAGGCATATGAGGGCTTTGGTGCGTTTGAGAAGGCAGAGCCGGATCTGAGAGCCATGATGAGACTCTGGCCGAACTACGTACAGCTCGTAACCGTGGCAAGCACAGGCATCAAGAGCGTTGAGGACTTAAAGGGCAAGAGAGTCGGTATCGGTGCTCCGAACTCCGGTGTTGAGTTAAATGCGAGAATGATCTATGAAGCATACGGCATGACATATGAGGATAGTGATGTTGACTACTTATCCTACGGTGAAGCGATCGACCAGATGAAAAACGGTCAGTGCGACGCGGCATTCGTTACCTCCGGTCTTCCGAACGCGACCGTCAGCGAGCTGGCATTCAGCTACGATATGGTGATCGTTCCGATCGACGGCGAAGGCAGAGACAACCTGATCGAGAAGTATCCGTTCTTCTCCGCAAGCACGATCCCGGCCAATACATACAACAACAAAGAGGACGTGGAGAGCGTATTCGTTTACAATATCATGCTTGTAAATAAGGACGTATCCGATGACATGGTCTACGATATGCTTGACTGTATCTTCTCCGACGATGGAATCGCTACCATCAAGGCATCCCACAACACAGCAGACAAGAACATCGATGTTTCCTTCGGTGTTGACGATGTAAAGATCCCGCTTCATGACGGTGCTGCGAAGTGGTGGCAGGATCACGGTTATGAGACTCCTGAGAACTAAATTAAAAATCCTGATTCCGGTTCTTCTGGTAATCACAGCAATCTCTGCTGCCGTGTTCGCACGGCAGCAGAAAAAAATTCTGGTGATCGAAGAGCTTGAAACCGGAAATGTTTACCGGGAGATTCCGGTAAAGACCGGTGACGAGCTTTCCTTCCAGTGGGAACATTCCTTTGAGCATATTCCATGGTACGAGTATTACGAGATACAGAAAGACGGAAGCTTCATTCTCCACACCATCGCGGTCGCGGGCTTCGGTGCCGGAATTCCGGCAGAGATGGACTGCAAATACCGCTACGAAGACGGACTCGTCTACATGGATGAGATCGAAAGCGTCTTTCCGCAGTTCAACTGGATCAATTCCCAGACAGCCCTGAAGAACATCAAGGTGAATGGCGAGCTCCTGATTCAGGGCTCTGACATGCCGCATCACGTAAAAATGGTGCTGAGGATCCGGAATGGTTTTGAAAAATAAGAAAAGGAAACTGCTGAAGAAACATCGACAACAACTCTGACAACGAAGGGAAGGGAAATCTGTATGAGCGAAAAAGAGAAAAACATCGTCCCCAGTACAGCGGAAGCAGAGATGAGCGAGGAAGAAAAACAGAAACTCCTCGAGCAGTTTGATAAAGAGAGCAAGACGAGAAAGTTCGGGTCCCCGGTATTAAAGAAAGCTTACCGGGTATTCGCGATCATCGTTACCTTATATCATCTGGTTTTCGCATCCGGTCTTTACATGCCGGAAACATTAAAGCATCGTTCCATCCATGTCGGCATGATCCTGATTCTTGCCTTCATGCTTTATCCGGCTACGAAAAAAGCGAGCCGCAAAGTGATCGCGTGGTATGATTATGTATTTATCGCATTGTCAGCCGCAGTTCCGATCTATATGTGCGTAGATTATGTAAACATCATCAACCGTGCCGGAAAGCCGGACATGATGGATGTCGTGATCGGTACCCTCTTAACCCTGGTCGTTCTGGAGGCAACGAGACGTGTCTGCGGCATGGCTCTCCCGATCATCTCCATTATCTTTATGATCTACAGCTTAATGGGCACGAAGCAGGGACTCATCCCGATCGATGTCCCAGGCATCTTCCTCCACAGAGGATATACATGGCAGAAGTTAATGAGCCACTTCTTCTCGAACACGGAAGGTATTTACGGATCGTCGGTCAACGTCGCGTCCACCTACATCTTCCTCTTCATTGCCTTCGGTGAAGTCATGAACAAGTGTGGCATGGGTCAGTTCTTCAACGACTTCGCAAACGCCATCGCGGGCGGCACAAAGGGCGGACCGGCAAAGGTAGCAGTCGTTGCTTCCGGTCTTCTCGGAATGATCAACGGTGCAGCTGTAGCCGTCGTTGTTACGACCGGTTCCTTCACGATCCCGCTTATGAAAAAATCCGGCTATGACGACGAGTTCGCAGGTGCCGTTGTTGCGACCGGTTCTGTCGGCGGACAGCTGATGCCGCCGGTTATGGGTGCTGCCGCATTTATCATGGCAGATACTCTTGGCATGAAGTACAACGAACTTCTTTTATCCGCGATCATCCCGGCAGTCATCTATTACATGGGCATCCTGTTCCAGATCCAGATGAGGGCTGAGAAGATGGGAATGCAGGGAACCCCGAAGGATCAGCTTCCGAAGATGTCCCAGGTCATGAAGGAGTACGGTCATCTGGCACTCCCGATCATCTTCCTCGTTTACATGCTGTTCTTCTCCGGAAAGACGGTTATCATGGCTGCGTTCTATACGATCGTATTCACGATCATCGTGGCGCAGTGCAGAAAAAATACGAGAATGACCTTCCAGGATATTCTTGATGCGATGGTAGCGAGCGCGAAGTCTACCGTATCCGTAGCGATCGCCTGCGCCTGCGTTGGTATCATCGTTGGTTCCTGCTCGATCACAGGTTTCGCCCTGAATATGGCAAATACCATCATCAGCATCGGCGGAAAGAGCCTGATGTTCACACTGGTATTCACAATGATCACCTGCATGATCTTAGGTATGGGTCTTCCGAGTATCCCGTCCTATATCATTACATCCACGATTGCAGCTCCGGCTCTGGTACAGCTTGGTATCCCGGCCCTGGTTGCCCACATGTTCTGTTTTTACTTCGCAATGTTCGCAAACCTGACACCGCCGGTTGCCCTTGCAGCTTTTGCGGCAGCAGGTATCGCAGGCGGAAGTCCGATGAAGACAGGATGGGCATCCGTAAAGCTTGCGCTTGCAGGATTCATTCTTCCGTACATGTTTGTATACAATACAGACCTTCTGTTGCTTGATACTCCGCTTGCAAAAGCGATTCAGGTTGCAGTAACTGCTGCAGTTGGTGTATTCTTAATCAGTACAGCAGTCGAAGGTTTCCTGTTCACAAAGGTCAACATCGTATTGAGAATTGCCAGCCTCATTGGCGCTTATCTCCTGATCGACAGCGGTCTTGTGACGGATATCGCAGGTATCGTGATCTGCGCAGTTGTATTCGTATTCCAGAAAGCAGCTGCAAAGAAGAGTGCACCGGCGGCAGCGTAGACCTTCATCAAATTTGCGATCACTCACCACCTGAAAGAGGTGGGAGTCTTCTCAACTGAGATAACCAACACACAGGGACTGCTGCAGAAACTATACTGCGGCGGTCCCTGCTTTTCTATATGTGTCTGTTAGAACACACCGGGTCAGACATCAGATATTTGTGATCCATGCTATGCGCATATATTCCGAAATGGATGTTTTGCGCAGATCGCAATAACCACTGCGGACAGATATAGAAAAACAGGGATCGTCAGAGACAGGAGGAAACAACATGCTGCTTGATGTTATTTACAGTATCTGCTTTAACATCTGCCTATTGGTAGTGCTCGCCTTCATGATGACGAAGATGGACTTTGTCCAGAGACTTCTATTAAATGAAGAGGGCGGAAGTGAGGAAGGAAGAGGGGAGAGTGTCTGGCAGAGGATCTGGGAAAAGGTGCTTCTCGGTGTGATCTTCGGAGTCTTCTGCATCATCTCTGATTACATCGGGATCCAGGTGACAGGGGCGCTGCCGAATGCCCGGGTGATCGGTGTTCTGTCCGCCGGATTTCTGGGTGGGCCTGTCTCGGGCTTTATCACGACAGTGATCGCGGCGGCCCATCGGTATCTGATCTTTCCAGAAAGGATCTCCACGGTAGCCTGTGTGCTCTCCGCGATCATCCACGGGATCATCGGTTCCTTTATCGGCTGGAAGAAGAAGGGAAACCGCCAGTACTCGAACACGTTTCTGCTCGGAGTCACGTTCATTTCCGAGATGATCCATATTGTTCTGATCCTGCTTCTCACCCGGCCGTTTGATGCGGCCGTTGAGATCGTAAAGATCGTGATCGTTCCGATGGTGATCATCAATTCCGTCGGCATGGTGATCTTCTTTAATGTTTTTAAATCGATCTTCAACACGGAAGACTTAAAGGTCGCATCCAAGGTCTCCCTCGCCATGAGAACCGCCGAGCGGTGTACTCCGTATCTGGGCTCTGCGGAGAATGACCGGAAGACGGCGGGAAGGATCATCGACATTATTATGGAAGAGTACCACTGTCAAGGCGCGGCATTGATCGATGATATGAAATTTCTGTCAAGGAGTGGGGCATTTTCCAGTATCGTTCTCACAGAGAACAATTATCCGAGACTCCTGTCTGCGACAAAGACCTTTAAGACGACGAGGATCAGCCGCGTGCCTTTACCGGAGGACGGATTTTATCCTCTTTATAAGGAGAATGTGATCATATCTGCGCCGATCCTCCTCGATGAGGGAAAGGTTCTGGCGCTTGTGATGCTGGTGAAGAAAAATGCATATTCCTATCGGGCGGACATTGAATTTGTCACGGGACTCGCGAACCACTTCGCGATGCAGATCAAGCTCTCGGAGATGGAGAAACAGAAGGAAGAGCTGAGAAAAGCGGAGCTTCGGACCCTGCAGTCCCAGATCAATCCGCACTTCCTGTTCAATTCATTAAATACGATCTCCTATTTCTGCCGGGAAAAGCCGGAGAAGGCGAGGGAGCTCTTACTGGCACTGAGCTCCTATTTCCGCAGCATGCTGGAGGATACCGATTATATGGTAACGCTGGACACGGAGTTAGAGCATGTAAAAGCCTATACGATGCTTGAGGAGGCGCGGTTTGAAAAACGTCTCTCGATCGAGATCAATGCGGATCCGGAGGCGCTGCGAAGCTGCGTGCCGAACCTGATCTTACAGCCCATCGTGGAGAATGCGGTCCATCACGGGGCAATGCAGAGGGAAAAAGGAGTCGGAAAGGTCATCGTAAACGTGAAACGGGAGGAACGATCCACGAGGATCGACGTGATCGACAACGGACCGGGAATGGACTACCGGATCGTCCAGAGCCTGTACGGCGGGGAAAAAGTGGAACACACAGGAATCGGAATGATGAACGTGCAGCAGAGACTGATCTCCTTATACGGAAAGTCCTACGGACTCCAGATCGTGACAAGTGAAGAAGGGACGGACGTGCGGATGAATATTCCGGACAGCGCGGCTGGAAGCGCACAGCAGGAGAAAACGATCGACTGACGATCTTCCGGAAGAGCAGATGACAACAGCCTGCTGTTTGGAACAGCGGAGTTTTTGACAGAACATGGGAGGCATGAGGTATGAGAATAGCAGTAGTTGACGATGAGCGCCCGGCAAGAAGCGAACTTAAATACCTGGTGGAGCAGTGTGAGCCGGATGCGGAGATCGCGGAGGCCGACGGGAGCGAAGAATTTCTTGCAATGCTGGAGAATGAGACCTTTGATGTGTGTTTTGTGGATATCAATCTGGGCGGCATGAACGGCACTACGCTGGCATCCATGATAAAGAGAAAGCAGCCGGACACGCTGATCATCTTTGCCACTGCGTTTCAGGAATACGCGGTAAAGGCTTTTGAGATCGGGGCGGTGGATTATCTCTTAAAACCCTTTGACTATGAACGCGTCAAACGGGCGATGGAGCGGATCCATGAACACATAAAGGAAAAGGCCGCCGGTCCCGGATATGAAATCGGAAAGATCATGGTGAACACGGGCTCCAGCTTTCAGGTCGTTGATGTGGCAGATATCGTATTCATTGAGACGGAAAAGCGTTCCTGCAAGATCCATATGAAGGACGGATCCTTCTATCTGCAGAACGAGTCACTGAACAATTATGAGACTCACCTGAAAAAGAGCCGGTTCTTCCGGATCCACAAGAGCTATCTGATTAATCTGGATTATGTGAAGGAGATGCAGGTGAGCTACAATAACGGGTACTGTGTAAAAATGAAATTTTATGATGCTGAGGCACTGCCCATCGGTCGGACCCAGGTGAAGGAATTTAGACAGATTTTTGAAAAATAGGAATAATTAGAATAACAAAGAAAATATTGAAAAATAAAGATCCCGCCAAAAGCCAGAACGTACAGATATTGTACGGAGGAAGGTTTCGGCGGGATCTTTAAATATCACAAAAAATTCACATACCTCCCTTGACATTGAATATTTGATATGTTACATTACATATAGAACAGTGAGGTGGTGAATATGTCATCGACAAAGAGAGATTATTATGATGTGCTGGGCATCTCGAGAGATGCGGATGCTGCGGCAATTAAACGTGCATATAGAAAATTAGCAAAGAAGTATCATCCGGACTCCAATCCTGGCGATAAGACGGCGGAGCAGATGTTTAAGGATGTAAATGAGGCTTACGACGTTTTGAGTGATCCGAAGAAGAAGAAGCTTTATGACCAGTTTGGACATGCTGCTTTTGATGAGACGGCAGGTTACGGACAGAGCGCCGGAGCAGGTGCCGGTGGTTTTGGCGGATTCGGCGGCTTCGGAAACGGTGCCGGCGGAGCATACCGGTCCGGATCCTTCCGCTCCGGAGATGGAACGTATCATGAATTCCATTTTGAGGGCGGTGACGGGGATGATATCTTCGGTGATCTGTTTGGAAACATGTTTGGCGGCAAAGGAAGAGCTGGCAGCGCTGGCTTTGGCGGTTCCGGCTTCCATGGCTTTGGCGGCGGAAATGGATTTTCCGGTTCAGGATTTTCTGACCGCGGCAACGACTTAAACGCGGAGGTCCAGATAACCTTCGATGAAGCCGTTCATGGCTGCGAAAAGACCATCACGATCCAGAACCCGAACCAGCCTGGCAGCAGACCGCAGACCCTGAAGGTAAAGATCCCGGCAGGCATCGAGACCGGAAAGAGCATCCGGCTTGCAGGTAAAGGAATGCCGGGAACCGGCGGCGGTGCTGCAGGTGATCTGCTTCTTAAGATCACAGTCGGCGAAAAGGCGGGCTGGACGAGAAAAGGCATGGATGTCTACAGCGATGTGGAAGTTCCGTTCACCACGGCCGTCTTCGGCGGTGAGACTCTTGTCCACACGTTATACGGAGATGTGGTCTGCAAGATCAAAGCCGGAACCCACTCCGGCACAAAGATCCGTCTCCGCGGCAAAGGTATCGTTTCCTTAAAAGACCCGTCACTCCACGGCGACCAGTACGCCGTCGTAAGGATTCAGGTTCCAGATGACTTAAGTCCGGAGGCAAAGCAGAAGCTTAAGGAGTTTGAGGAGATCTGCAGGCGGGATGGAAGATTCCATGCGGCATAAATAAAGAAAAATTAAAGAGATCCGGGATTCCATCATCATGGATGGTCTCCCGGATCTTTTTATGAATGCAGATCATTATTTTTCAAAAGAATCAAGGTATTCTCTCGCAGTGATCTGATACAGATCAAAATTTTTACATATTTGTTCCAGAATAGTATCATCGCTTAAATGGAATTCTCTTCCCATGTGAATCATTGATAAAGAAAAAAGAGCAGGACTCCCAAAATGGAATCCTGCTCTGATACAATTCACACGGTTAATTATTTGATCACATGGATCCAGCCTTCCGGTGCCTCGATGTGGCCCATCTGGATGCCTGTTAATGTGTCGTAGAGCTTCTGGATCACCGGACCCATCTTTTCCATACCGCTCGGGAAGCAGATCTCGTTGCCGTGGTCTACGATCTTGCCGACCGGAGAGATAACAGCAGCAGTACCGCACAGACCGCACTCAGCGAAGTCTTTAACCTCAGAGAACGGAACCGGACGCTCCTCAGCCTTTAAGCCGAGATAGTGCTCAGCAACGTAAAGGATGGAGCGGCGTGTGATGGACGGAAGGATAGAGTTGGACTTCGGTGTTACGACTGTGCCGTCTTTTGTAACGAAGATGAAGTTTGCTCCGCCTGTCTCCTCAACATAGGTTCTTGTAGCAGCGTCGAGATACATATTCTCAGCAAAGCCCTGGTTGTGAGCATCAACGATTGCATGTAAGCTCATCGCATAGTTTAAACCAGCTTTTACGTGACCTGTTCCGTGAGGTGCTGCACGGTCAAAGTCTGAAACGCGGATCGTGATCGGCTTAGCGCCGCCCTTGAAGTACGGACCGACCGGTGTACAGAAAGCACGGAACTGATACTCAGATGCCGGTTTTACACCGATTACCGGGTTTGTACCGAACATATACGGACGGATATAAAGAGTTGCGCCGGAACCATACGGCGGAACATAGTCTGCATTTGCTGCGACAACCTTTGTGATCGCGTCAATGAAGCGCTCCTTCGGGAACTGCGGCATCTCAAGTCTTGCTGCAGAGTTCATCATACGCTCAGCGTTTAAGTCCGGGCGGAAGGTTACGATGTGGCCGTCCTCCGTTGTGTATGCCTTTAAGCCCTCGAAGCAGGTCTGTGCATACTGGAATACACATGCACACTCGTTTAAGGTGATCATATCATCAGTTGTAAGAGTTCCCTCATCCCAGGAACCATCTTTGAAGTTGGATACATATCTGTAATCAGTTTTGATGTAACCGAATCCGATATTGGACCAGTCGATCTCTTTCTTTGCCATTGGAAATTCCTCCATTCTGCCGTCAGACCGGCATTGTATTTTTTGCCGCCGGGGTCGGGCGGTAATGTCTTTTTACTGCGGTACTGTTTCGATGCAATGTACAGTTACCGTGTTTTCTATTATAAGTATTTAAGATTTATCCTGCAAGTTCTTTATGGCAAAAAGATGAAAAAAATATGGGAAAATGGGAGAAATAATGCTACAATATAACCTTAAGGAATAAAGAATATTCCGCAGATTTATTCAGCATGCCCGCAGAGGCCAGACGCCTGCCATAAGAGTGAGTGACGGAGATGGAACCGGGTGGATATGTGGCCGGAAGTTTTCGGGGCAGACAGCCGGATACCGGCGATATGCGGAAAAGAAAAAAGCTGGGGAAAGGCAGAAATAACAATGGAACAAAAGAAAAACAGACTGCACTACGCCTGGTTCATCCTTGCGGGCTGCTGCATCCTGCAGGGGGCGACTCTGGGACTCATCAACAACTGTGCCGGTGTCTTTTACTCCCCGATCTGCAAAGAGCTGGGATTTGAGCTGGGAAAACTTACGATGTACCGGATGCTCTACTGCATCAGTTCTGCTTTAGCGCTGCCATTTGTGGCGACAAGCTTTCGGAAACATGATGTGCGGATCGTGATCAGTATTGCAGCTGTCATATACGGAGGCTGCGCGGCCCTCATGGGTACCTTCCATGAACTGTGGCAGTGGCATGTGACAGGCATCATTCAGGGAATCGCCTCGTCCTTCGTCTGCATGATCCCGGCGCCGATCATTCTTGGAAACTGGTTTAAGAAGAAGACCGGAACGGCGGTGGGAATCTCCGCAGCGTTCTCCGGACTCATCGGCATGATCGGCAGCAGCTTTCTTGGAATGGCGATCCCGGCATTCGGATGGAGGGTGAGCTATGTGGCGGTTGGAATCGTCAGTATCGCGCTGGTCCTCCCGATCTCCCTGTTCGTTCTCCGCTACAAGCCGGAAGAGATGGGACTTCTGCCTTACGGGGCAGAGGATGTGGAGCAAAGGGCTGTATCAGACGCATCAGCGCCCGCATCCGGGGAAAACGGGATTACGTTAAAAGAATTGCTGCGTCAGCCGGAATTTTATATTGCCGTGGGTGCATACTGGACCAGTGTGTCATGCGCGTACCTGAATTCCTTCCTGACGCCCTGTGGGATCGCAGCCGGCCTTACGCTGCAGGCGGCGGCCATGATGACGAGTATCTCCCTTCTTGGAAATATGTCCAGCAAACTGATCCTCGGAAAGGTCAGTGACAGTCTTGGAATCATAAAGACCTTCGAATTTTCCATTGCGCTGGCGTTCTTTGGTCATGTGCTGCTGTTCATAGGTTCCCCGAAGACTGTGATGGCAGGTTCTCTGTTCTTCGGCGTGACATTGCCGCTTTCCTCGGTCATGATGCCGTTATTCTGCAGGATCTTCTGGAAGGGCGAGACATACAGCACGGCGTACGCTTACTCCACTATGGTGGGAACGCTTCTCGGCGCCCCGTTCAACATGTGGTTTGGAACATTCTATGACATAACAGGGGATTACAGGCTGACTATCGGGGTGAGCGCTGCGATGCTTGTTATGTTAACCTTCCTCATTATGCTTGAGGGAACTCGTCTGAAACGGATGAAGTCTGAAACGTCTCCTTCGCAAGCTCGATAAAGGCGTCCATCTCACCGGTGTGCCATTTGTCTTTGTGATAGAGGACCTGACGGTAGAGCTCCATGTGGAAATCCTTTACCGGCAGGATCGAGAGAATACCGGATTCCACTTCATGCCTTACGGCAAACTCCGGGAGAAATGAGATCCCGGCGTTCTGCTTCAACATATTGATAATGAATTCAGTGTTTCCAATTTCCAGGAAAGGCTTGATCTCCTTTCCGAGAGATGCCAGATACCGGTCAAGAACGAACCGGTAGCTGGCATTTTTTTCGGTCAGGAGGAATGGGTGGCTGATGACCGAGGCAAGGTCTGTGGAATCGTTTTTGGCCAGCGTGTGGACGGAGGAAGAGACAAAGGAGATATTTTCCGGCGCTTCCAGAACTTTTATAAAACGCTTGTCGTCAATGGGCTGGTCGAGGAGATAGACCAGATCGATGGAGTTCTTGTTCATGCGGTCCAAAAGAACATCCGGGGAGTCCAGAACGATGCTCACGGAGACGTTCGGGTAAAGCTGATGGAATTTCTTTAAAAGATCCGGAAAGATGGATTCACAGATGGATTCGATGGTTCCGATGGTGAGGTCACCGGAGAGCTCTGTGGAGGCGGAAACCGCTTTTTTCGCGTCGGCGACGGTGCCAAGGATCGTCACGGCATAGCGGTAAAAGATCTCTCCGTGATGAGTCAGGACCGTCTTTTTTCCGAGGCGGTCAAAGAGATGGATGCCGAGTTCCTCCTCCAACTGTTTGATCTGGACCGTGACGGCGGCCTGGGAATAGCCTAACGCCTCGGCGGCTTTTGAAAAACTTTGCTTTTGCGCGATCTGTAGAAACGTGCGGATCTCTCGAAGTTCCATGGCGGATTCCTTTCTACTCTATAAAAATTTATAAACGATCTGTTTAAAACGTTCAATTTTACTTTTAGTACTTCTTATGATACGCTAAGAATATAGAAATTGCAAGAAAATAGCAGGATAGAATGCGAATTTTCAGGATGTGAGACTCGGAGTCATGAATGGCGGGCGGAAAAAGTGATCCGATCGGCAGAAAAGAACGGAGAAAGGACGGATACAATGGAGAAAAGCGATATCAGATATCAGGCATATGTGAGTATTCTGGAAGAGGAGCTGAAGCCGGCGATGGGATGTACGGAGCCGATCGCCATCGCTTACTGCGCGGCAGTCGCGAGAGAAGTGCTCGGCGGACTCCCGGAGAAGGTGAAGGTAGGAGCCAGCGGCAGCATGATCAAGAACGTAAAATCCGTGATCGTCCCGAATACGGATCATTTAAAGGGAATCCCGGCGGCGGCGGCGGCAGGAATCGTTGCAGGTGATCCGAAAAAGGAACTTGAGGTCATAGCGTCTGTTACAAAAGAGCAGATCACGGCGATGAAGGAATTCCTTCAGACGACCCCGGTGGAAGTGGAACATATTGATAACGGCATCACCTTTGATATTATTGTGACACTGACACGCGGAACAGATACCAGCATGGTCCGCATCGCAAATTATCACACGAATGTGGTACATATTGAAAAGAACGGAGAAGTCATCAGGGATATCCCGGTGAATGGTGAGGAGGAGGAAGGTCTTACGGACCGCTCACTGCTCGATATGGAGCATATCTGGGACTTTATCCACACAGTGGATGTGAATGATATCAGAGAGGTTCTGGAGCGCCAGAAAACCTACAATATGGCGATCGCCAGAGAGGGAATGCGTGGGAAGTATGGATCCAACATCGGCGCACTTCTTCTTGATATGAATGGAAATGATGTCCGTACACGGGCGAGAGCCATGGCGGCAGCCGGATCCGACGCACGAATGAACGGATGTGAGCTTCCGGTTATCATCAACTCCGGCAGTGGAAATCAGGGAATCACGGCTTCTGTTCCGGTCATCGTATACGCAACGGAGCTGGGAGTCGATGAGGATACCATGTACCGGGCGATGGCACTCTCAGATCTCACGACGATCCACCAGAAGACGCCCATCGGAAGACTATCCGCTTACTGCGGCGCAGTCAGCGCGGGCGCGGGTTCCGGAGCAGGGATCGCGTATCTCTCCGGAGCGTCCTATGATGAGGTGGTCCACACCGTGATCAATGCGGTCGCTATTATCTCCGGTATGGTCTGTGACGGCGCGAAAGCATCCTGCGCGGCAAAGATCGCTGAGGCGGTGGACGCGGGGATCATCGGCTACTATATGGCAAAGCGTGGTCAGAACTTTGATGACGGCGACGGAATCGTGACGGCCGGGATCGAAGCTACGATCCGTAACGTGGGACGTCTCGCAAAAGAGGGAATGAAGGAGACGAATGATGAGATCATCAGCATTATGATCGGGAGCTGAGGTCTGTCATCCCGTGTGAATTAAGATATGAAAGTATGGTTTCGGAGTGTTGTCCAGGTGACGGCACTCCGCTTTTGATGTATAAGGTTTTTTCTGCGGGAAATAACCTTAGCTTGATAAAGAATAACAAAGAAGTAGAAAGATATAGCAAAAAATGATACATTATATACAAGAAAAGCCGCAGGAATGTGCGGCTTTCAGAAACTCTTTTCAGCAGCGATGCGCGGGAAGAGAGATAGAAAAATGAGGGAGGGAAGAACGTGAGCTATGATATCAATCTAAAACATCTGGAATACTTCATCAAGGTGGCGAGACTTGGTTCCATCAACAAGGCGGCCCAGATGCTCTATGTTTCCCAGTCCCATCTTGGAAAGATCATTCATGACCTGGAGGAGACCGTTGGGGCGCCGCTCTTAAACAGGAGCCGTCAGGGCGTGACGCTGACTCCCGAGGGAAATGAGTTTTTGGAGCGGTCAGTGCGGATCTTAAAGGAAATGGAAGGAATGCACCTGCGGCCATTAAAGGAGATGGAGAAGACAGAGCCCCTGGCGGTGTCCATGACAAAGTTCTCCCATGTGATGGAGAGCTTTATCACTATCGTGCGACGGTACCAGGATCAGCCGGAATTCACCCACCGCCTGTATGAGGGGCAGTTGGAGGATGTCATCGAGGATGTGGTCTCCGGTCGGGCCGACATCGGAATTTTCCATTTCGACAGCCAGAGACATGAGGAGATCCAGGTGATGGCGGCGGCGAAAGGCCTTACATACCGGTTCCTCTCTTATGTGGAACCGCAGATCGTGATCTCAAAGGATCATCCGCTCGTCCGGGAGAAGAAGCCGATGACGAGGGAGAATCTTGCGAATTACGGATTTATCCGCTATATGGGGCTGTATGACGATATTCTCTCCAATATCCTCGGACCAAATGAGGATGGGGGAAGTACGGGAAAGAAAAAGGAGATCTATGTGACGGGGCGTGCGACGCTCATGAATCTGATCTCGCAGACGGATTTTTACAGTATCGGAATCCATGATTTTGATAAGCAGCTTTCTGATTTCCGGGCAGTCTCGGTGCCGATCCCGGGCTGTGAGGTAAAGCTGGAATTCGGGTATGTGACGCTCGCGGATGTGCCGATCTCCGGGATCGGGGAGGAATTCCTGAAGGAAGTGAGAGAGCGGCTTGAGAGAGGTCAGGACGCTTAAAATAAGGGAAAGTTAAATGTGCCGGTGGCCTGGGCGCGGAGGAGCGTGAAACGCGACAGCAGGGGCATATGATGGAAAAGAAAGGGGTAAACAAAAGTGATGTTTGAGGATCTGATCAACGAGGCGCTGGAGGCAGGGCGCCCATATATCGAGAAGGGGGAGGTTGCAACCTACATTCCGGAGCTTGGAAGAGCGGACAAGAATAAGCTCGGGATCAGCATTTTCTGCCGGGACAGAAGCCGGTTTTCTTGCGGGGATACAAAGGACCGGTTCAGCATCCAGAGTATCTCGAAGGTTATCAGTCTCGCAGTGGCGCTCGAGGTATGCGGATTTGACATGGTATTTGAGAACGTGGGGATGGAGCCGTCGGGGGATGCATTTAACTCTCTGATCAAGCTGGAGGGATCCAACAGTCATCCGTACAATCCGATGATCAATTCCGGTGCGATCGCTGTCGCAAGTTATATCGAGCCGAAGATTTCGTTTGAGGAGATGCTAAAGCTCGCGAGATGTTTCTGCCAGGATGAGGGGATCGTTCTGGATGAGAAAGTTTATCATTCGGAGATGTCGAATGTCGCGAGAAACCGCGCGATCGCTTATCTTCTCGAGAGCAAGGGAGTGATCGGGGGAAATGTGGAGGAAGCGCTGGATTTCTACGTAAAAATGTGCTCCTTAAGCGTCACAGCAGAGAGTCTTGCGAGTCTTGGACTTCTGTTAGCCAATGACGGTGTGGATCCGTCCGGAAAGCGGCTTTTGGATTCTGACACCGTGCGAGTCGTGAAGACGATCATGCTGACCTGCGGTATGTACGACGGTTCCGGTGAATTTGCGGTCCGCGTGGGGATCCCGTCAAAGAGCGGCGTCGGCGGCGGTCTGCTCTCGGTTGTCGACGGGAAGATGGGGATCGGGATCTATGGACCGGCTCTGGATGAGAAGGGAAACAGCATTGCGGGGAGAAAGATCCTGCAGTTCCTTTCTTCGAAGATGGGACTTCATATTTTTGCAAAGAAGTAGACTGGGACAGGTACATTCTGCCTGAATGACAAGGAAAGGCTGGAAGCAGCGAAAGCCCTGATAGGGGAAAACGGGGCAGGCAAAAGCTTCCTTCTTTATAAAAAAGAAAGGTGAAGGAAGGGGGAGAAAGAATCCGGATGAGAAAATAAGACGTTACTTTTCATGGGTAGGAATTTTCTGAACTGAAAATTCCGTACAATACGGTGGTGGAAGTTTCTGAAAGAAAACATTGTCAATATAAGAAACTTACAGTAAAATTTCTGGGGTAAACAAAATGGTAACGATTCATGCATCCGAAGGGAAGCTCTGGGGGAGGTTCCAGTAGGTATGATGGCATTGAACCGTTACACAAAAAGAAAAAAGAGGGGTAACAACACATGTACGATTTGTATGGAAAACTGATCGGGAATCTCAGTAACTATCTTTACACATACATCCTGATCATCTTACTTGTAGCAGGCGGAATTTACTTTACCGTCCGCACAAAATTTGTCCAGTTCCGTTACTTAAAGGAGTCTCTCAAGGTTGTTCTCGCACCGAGCGAGGACGACAAGGCGATCTCATCGTTCCAGGCGCTCATGGTTTCGACGGCATCCCGTGTGGGAACCGGAAATATCGCAGGCGTATCCACAGCGATCTGTCTCGGAGGTGTCGGTTCATTATTCTGGATGTGGCTGACTGCGCTGCTCGGCATGTCGACCGCGTTCGTGGAGGGAACTCTGGCGCAGATCTATAAGCGCCGCTCCGATGACGGCGGCTGCTACGGCGGTCCGTCCTACTACATCGATCAGGCAACCGGAAAACACTGGCTCGGAATCCTGTTTGCAGTATTCATGATCCTGACCTACATGGTCGGCTTCAATCTGGTTGCATCCTTCAATATCGCAGATGCATTCCGTGTCATTCCGGCATACTCCCAGAATGAAAACCTTGCAAAATGGATCATCGGCGGCGTGCTTGCAGTGTTGTTCTTCGTCTGCATCAGCGGCGGTGGAAAACAGATCGCAGGAATCACGGAAAAGATTGTTCCGTTCATGGGATTCTTCTATATTGCAGTTGCGCTGTTTGTGATCGTGACACATATCAACCTTCTTCCGGGTGTGTTTGCAGAGATTTTCCGCAGCGCGTTCGATGTGAAAGCAATCTTCGGCGGATTTACAGGATCTGCGGTTATGCTTGGAATCAAGAGAGGTCTCTTCTCCAATGAGGCCGGTGTCGGTGCTGCCGCATGTGCAGCAGGTTCCGCGGGCGTTTCCCATCCGGTAAAGCAGGGTCTTGTTCAGGTTCTTTCCGTATTCCTCGATACCTGCATGATCTGTACGGCAACAGCAATGCTGCTTCTCTGCTCCGGCGTTGAGCCGCAGGCGGATATGGCCGGAATGGCTTATGTGCAGGCAGCTATGAACAGCACACTCGGTAAGTTTGGTGTAGTTTTTATCACGGTTTCTCTGTTCCTGTTTGCGTTTACGACGCTGCTCGGAAATTTCTATTATGCGGAGACAGGACTGGCATATCTTTGCGGTATGACTCCGTCGAACGGAGCAAAGTGGGGCATGAGGATCATCGCAGCAATCGTTGTCTGCGTCGGTGCGACCATGAAACTCGGAATCGTGTGGGATACCGCAGATGTCCTGATGGGCTTTATGGCACTCATCAACGTGCCGGTGATCTTCATCCTGTTAAAACCGGTTCTCCGGTGTCTGGATGATTACGGAAAGCAGAAAAAGGCCGGAAAAGATCCGGTGTTTAAGGCAGAGCATATTGGACTCACGGAGAAGGTAGATTTTTGGAATTAGGTGGTTGGGGCTGTCGCATCAGCAAATATTTTTGCTTGGCGGCAGCCCCTTTCTTTCTTATTGTGCCTTTGTGGAAAAATGAGAAATTTACATCTTGTGCAGTATTGGTGCAAGGTATGAATGCTCCACGCCCATGCGGTGCATGACTCCTATGGACGTGGCACTCTGCTTAAAATGGTAGAAAAACAGTATTCGTGTCGAAATATGTGAAAACAAGAAAAAAATCGTGTATTTTAATGTAAATATCTGAGCAGATTGCATCGATTTTTTCCATAAACGGCTATAACACCTACTATTGGGAGTCTGAGCGTGGAGCTGAGATAGACTTTATTATTCAGCGTGACGGTCAGCTCATTCCGATTGAAGTCAAGTCAGCAGACAATACCAGAGCAAAGAGTTTAAAGGTTTATATGGACACCTACAAGCCTGCCTATGCTATCAAGCTCTCTGCGAAAAGCTTTGCATTTGAGGACAATAAAAAGACGGTTCCTCTCTATGCAGCATTTTGTATTTAAGATACGCAATGCTAGCTAAACAGCAACGGATTTTGCCGATGCTTCGCATTCGAAATCGGCAAAATCTGTTACTACCACTGTATCATACGGCATTTTCAGTTCAGAAAATTCCTACCCGCGAAAAGTAACATCGGCGCAGCCAATCAGGAAAAGAATAACGGTACGGTGATTTGTTATTCGAGCAGAGAAATGGTATCATTAAAAACAAGTATATCGGAAATGTGAAGTATCGGCAAGGAAGTGCAGTGCCGGGAAGGAGCGTGCAGAGTATGGCAGGAGCGAAAAGATTGCCGGTCGGATTTGATGACTTCAAAAAAATCCGGGAGAATGGGTTCTATTATGTAGATAAAACAAAGCTGATCGAGGAACTTTTGCAAAATTGGGGCGAGGTGAATCTTTTTACAAGACCGCGCCGGTTTGGAAAAACCTTGAACATGAGCATGCTGAAGAATTTTTTTGAAATCGGAATGGACAAAAGGCTCTTTGAAGGACTTTATATTTCCGGAAAAAAAGAACTGTGTGAAGAATACATGGGAAAGTACCCGGTGATCTTTCTTTCATTGAAGGGAATTGATGGGATGTCGTTTGAGGCGGCCAGATACCGTTTGATCGAACTGATCGGCGTGGAAGCAGAGCAGTTTGCTTTCCTGGCAGAAAGTGATCAATTGACGGACAATGATCGCAGCAGGTATCGGGCAATCATAAAGCTGGTCGATGGCAAATATTCCATGGATGAGGATATTCTTATTTCCAGTCTGCAGACATTATCGCAGCTTCTGTATCGGCATTATGGTCAGAAAACCATTGTTTTACTTGATGAGTATGACGTGCCGCTCGATAAGGCATTCCAGCATGGATATTACAGGGAAATGGTGTCGCTGATCCGGGGATTGTTTGGACAGGCACTGAAAACAAATCCTTCTTTACAGTTTGCAGTTCTGATGGGCTGTCTGCGGGTTTCCAAAGAGAGCATCTTTACAGGACTGAACAATTTCAAGGTCTATGCGACCGATGATGTCCGGTATGATGAAGAATTTGGTTTTACGAATGAAGAGGTAGAAAAACTGCTGGGCGATTACGGTATGCAGGAGCATTTCCCGGAAATAAAAGAATGGTACGATGGTTATCGCTTCGGAAATGCAGATATTTACTGCCCATGGGATGTCATCAACTATGTATTTGACCTGACAGGTAATCCGAAAGCGCTGCCAAAGGCTTATTGGATCAACAGCAGTGGAAATGATCTTATAAAACGGTTTATTGACAAGGCAGACACGACCACTAAAGATGAAATCGAGCAGCTAATAGCGGGAAATGCTGTCGAAAAGAGAATCCGTCTGGATCTGACGTATGATGAAATAGACAACAGCATCGAAAATGTGTGGAGTGTGCTGTTTATGACGGGATATCTTACGCGGACCGGAAATGATCAGAGTGATGTGTATCAGCTGATCATTCCGAATAAAGAAGTGCGGGAAGTCTTTGTACTGCAGATCAAAGACTGGTTTGGTCGGATCGTTGCGGACAGCAGAGCTTCTGTGGAAAAGATCAACTACGGATTTCTGGAAGGTAAGACGGAAGATATCCAGCAGGAGCTGACAATGTTCCTTGGAGAAACCATCAGCATTCTTGATACAAAGGCGCGGAACGATGAAAAGGAAATTTTCTATCACGGAATATTGATCGGCATTCTGAAAAATTATTCCGGATGGGCAGTGAAATCGAACAAAGAATCCGGAGATGGTTTTGCAGATATTCTCCTCAAGCCGAAAAATCCGGATGCCGGAATCATAATCGAATTGAAATATGCCCGTTCCATGAATGAGCTTGATAATGCCTGCAAAAGAGCACTCGAACAGATCAGGGAACGTCGGTATGATGCAGAGCTCCGGGAAGATGGACGGAGCGATATCCTGGCGTATGGAATCGCGTTCTGCAAAAAGCGCTGCAAGGTTGTGGTTGAAAAGTTATAAGAAGCTTATAGATACACAGAAAACAGACGGTACACTTGCTGGAACAGACCAGCTGATGTACCGTCTTTTTTACTCTATAGGAAGGACCATGTTACGTTAAAGTGCGAAAGCTATGATTTCTATAGAGCAAAAAGCCCCTCCGGGGGATCGCATTGCGGCGGAATGGAATGATGTCGCTAACGCGACCCGCCGCAGGCGGAGAATCCTGCAAAGCAGGATTCTATTTTATTCAACAGGAAAGTTCGATGGAACTTCCCTGTTGAACAAAAAGGCACTACGTGCCAATGATGCGCACTCGCGCGAAGATGAAGATCGTCGCGAGCGACCGCGCTCGGCGCGAGAATGTGCCGAGGCACATTCTTTTTTATTTACGCGAACAACGAGCCAAAGTCCGTGCTTACGCGAGACTTTGGCGGCTGTCGCGATAACAAGGGGAAACTCGCGAAGTGTGTTTTTACTTATTCCCATTCGTACGTAAGAAGGTGGAATCTATAAAATTTCGCTGTGTACTCAGATCACGTAGTCATCGCCTGGCTGTCCGTTCTGTATGAGGTCGGCGATCGTGATGCCATCCAGATATTCATTGATGACTTTATCAAGTCCCTGCCAGAGCGGGAGTGTCTTGCAGCTTCCCATCCGCGGGCAGTCGGCGCTTCCGGCTTCCAGGCATGCGACCGGTGCCATGGAGTTTTCCGTGAGGCGTAAGATACTTCCGACGGTATACTGCTCCGGTGCTTTTGTGAGACGGTAGCCACCGCCTTTTCCGCGGACACCTTCTAAGAGTTTCGCTTTTACGAGGACTTTAATGATCCCCTCGAGATATTTTTCAGAAATTTCCTGTCTTGCCGCCGTATCCTTTAACGGGATATATCCATCCGTCTGATGCTCTGCAAGATCGATCAGAACGCGGAGCGCGTAGCGGCCCTTTGTTGAAACCATCATAATTATTATCCTCCGGTGTTACATATTTATCTCAGTCAGATAAGACTCTCCGGTCCGATCTCCGACTGAGATAAACGCTGCGCGAGCATGCACAGCAATTCCGAAAAGAACTTGTCAGCTTACGCTGATCGGAATTACGCGTCAGGCTCACGAGCGTTCGATTTGAATTTAGATGCTGCAAGACATGCAAATTTGTTTTGTTTGTCCGAAAATGGGTTGATACTGCGCCTGCATATAAATTCATCTGTTACATTATTCCTATTATAATACAAGGTTTAAGGGGAAAACAAGAGAAGAATGAAAAAAATTATATATTGACAAACGGCTGGAGAAGGAATATAATCCCATTAACATATACGAGAGGTAGGTAATAACTTATGGCAAATATCTACACATCTGCGGATCAGCTGATCGGAAAGACCCCGCTTTTAGAGCTTACACATATTGAAAAATCAGAAGGATTGAACGCAAAGATCCTTGCAAAGCTAGAATATTTCAATCCGGCCGGATCGGTCAAGGACCGTATTGCGAAGGCGATGATCGATGATGCGGAGGCAAAGGGAATCTTAAAGGCAGGTTCCACAATTATCGAGCCAACCTCCGGAAATACCGGGATCGGTCTTGCTTCTGTCGCTGCAGCGCGCGGCTACCGGATCATTATCGTAATGCCGGAGACAATGAGCGTGGAGAGACGCCAGCTTATGAAAGCTTACGGCGCAGAGCTTGTCCTGACTGAGGGAGCGAAGGGAATGAAAGGTGCGATCGCGAAAGCGGAGGAACTCGCGAAAGAGATTCCTGGAAGCTTTATCCCGGGTCAGTTCGTAAACCCGGCAAACCCGGATATTCATGAGAAGACAACAGGACCGGAGATCTGGGAAGATACCGATGGAAAGGTTGATATTTTCGTTGCAGGTGTCGGCACCGGCGGAACGATCACAGGCACCGGAAGATACTTAAAGAAACAGAACCCGAACGTGAAGGTTGTTGCAGTTGAGCCGGCAAGCTCCCCGGTACTCAGCAAAGGCGTTGCAGGTTCCCATAAGATCCAGGGAATCGGAGCCGGATTTGTGCCGGATGTCCTCGACACGAAGGTTTACGATGAAATTATCGCGGTTGAGAATGACGACGCGTTTGCAGCAGGAAAGTTAGTCGGAAAAAAGGAGGGCGTCCTTGTCGGGATTTCCTCCGGAGCGTCGATCTGGGCAGCGATCGAGCTTGCAAAACGTCCGGAAAATGCTGGAAAGACGATCGTGGCACTTCTTCCGGATACCGGTGACAGATACCTGTCCACACCGTTATTTGCAGACTAGTACGTTAAAAAATTGTATCATGGATGAAGAAAAGACTGCAGGATTATGCGAAAAGGCGCGCGATCCCGCAGTTTTTTGCGTTGCCATGCATCTGTAAAGAGTTACCGGCGGCAGGTTCTGCAGGTGACTGAAAATAAGGAGAAATGCTTTGGCACATGCCAGGCGGATATCGCTAAGAAGGTTGTGACAGGTTGAAAGCCGGAGACAGTGGGGGAGGCCGGAATGTCGTATCCGTGCGGACCAAAAGAATCATACTTGTAAAGTAAAGAAAATATAAAATAGTAATAATTACTATTATTGACTTTTGAGAAGAGATGTGGTAGAATACAGACATGAGGAAAACAACGGATGACCGTTGAAAAAAGTACGGATAAACAGAAGAAAAGATAGGCAGACTGAATACGGGAATGCCGAAAATAAAAATTAAGATCTGAAAGGAGACCAGTTTTATGAGCAAATACGCAGGAACAAAAACAGAGAAAAACCTTGAGGCCGCTTTCGCCGGAGAATCCCAGGCAAGAAACAAATATACCTACTTTGCATCCGTAGCAAAGAAAGAGGGATATGAGCAGATCTCCGCATTATTCTTAAAGACTGCTGACAACGAGAAAGAGCACGCAAAAATGTGGTTCAAGGAATTAGAAGGGATTGGCGATACCGCAGCAAACCTTGCGGCAGCAGCAGACGGCGAAAACTACGAGTGGACCGATATGTATGATGAGTTCGCAAAGACCGCTGATGAGGAAGGTTTCCATGCACTGGCAGCAAAATTCCGTATGGTCGGCGAGATCGAGAAACATCACGAAGAGCGTTATCGTGCTCTCCTGAAAAATGTAGAGACAGCTTCCGTATTCGAGAAGAGCGAAGTAAAGGTATGGGAGTGCCGCAACTGCGGACATATCGTGATCGGAACAAAAGCACCGCAGGTATGTCCGGTCTGCAATCACCCGCAGAGCTATTTTGAGGTTCACGCAGAGAACTATTAAAAGTACGGACCAGTTGAAAATAAAAGTCGAAAAAAAAGTGGCCTTCATCCCAGAATCGGGATGAAGACCACTTTTTTTCGTTGGGGAATTCCCATGGAATTTTTGCCTTCAAGTCAATGTCATCTTACGGTCAGCGCAGTAAATGCACAGGCTTGCTGAATAGTTACATCATTTTTATAACTTCTATTTCTGGTAAGCAGCCCGCTCTCCGCCGATATATTTGAGTCTCGTTCTCGCGCATACGACATGGGCGGAGCCGATGGACTGGATCTTCGTGCGGACCGGAACGGCAACATGGCGAAGGTGCATGCCGATCAGGGTATCGCCAATATCGATCCCGGCGTGTGCCTGGATGTATTCCACGGCGCACGGAGATTCAAAACCGTTCCATGCGGCGGTGGAGAAGGAACCGCCGGCCTTTAACTGCGGTTTTACATTCACCATCTCAAGGCCATATTTCTCAGCACATTCTTCCTCGACGATCAGAGCGCGGTTTAAGTGCTCACAGCACTGGGCGGCGAGGTAGAGACCGTGTTTCTTTGTCACATGGGAAAGGGCGGTAAAGACAGCCTGTCCGACTTCGCTGCTGGAGTAGCAGCCGATCGCGTGGGCAGCGATCTCGCTGGATGAGCAGCCCACCACCAGGATCTGCCCCGGTTTCATTGCGGCGGTATTGATCAGCTCCTCGGCGATCGCTTTTGTCTGTTCATAAATTAAGTCAAGGTCCACATCGACGGATGTGGCGATATCTGTTGCGCTCATAGTATTTCCCTCTTTTTGCAGAATGCCCGGAGACTGAAAATACTCCGGGCGGTATATGGTTTCATGGTTAAATGGATCCGGCGGTGCATGCCGCTGTCATGAGGAACGTGTGAACTGGAAATTACTCGAAATGATATTTGTCGAGCAGAGCATGCTTCATATCCCAAAGCGGCTTGGAAAGATCCACATGGACCTCATGCGGGTTTACGAGACGTTTTGTCTCATCCCATAAGGTATTGAGCTCTTCCTTGCAGTATTTCTGGATATCCATGACCTTCGGGGAGTGGTAGACACACTCGCCGTCCTTGAATACCTGCACCGGAAGCTCACGCATCGTATAAGTTCCGGGAGCGAGGAGTGTCTTTTTCCATGTCGCTATCGGGTCAAAGAGCAACAGTGGCTCGTCCTCATTGAATGTCTCGCCGACGAGACAGATGATATCAGCGATGACCTTGTGGCTGTCCTTTCCGTAGATACGGTAGGTGGTCTTGTTGCCCGGGTTTGTGATCTTCTCCTCGTTCTCGGAGAGCTTGATCTTCGGGATGAAGGTTCCAGTCTTCTTGTCCATGATCGCCGCGAGCTTATAAACACCGCCGAAGGACGGACAGTCCTTGGAGGTGATCAGGTTTGTGCCGACACCCCAGGAGTTGATGGTCGCGCCCTGATTCTTTAAGCTTGTGATCAGGGTCTCATCGAGATCGTTGGATGCGGAGATCACAGCGTCCGTGAAGCCTTCCGCATCGAGCATTTTTTTCGCCTCTTTGGAGAGATAAGCGAGGTCTCCGCTGTCCATACGGATTCCGTAGAAGGTAAGCGGGATTCCCTCGGCGCGCATCTCCTTGAATACCTGGATCGCGTGCGGGATACCGGAATTTAATGTATCGTATGTATCAACTAACAGGATACATGCAGTCGGATAGAGTCTCGCGTAGGTACGGAATGCGGTGAGCTCGTCCGGGAAGCTCATGATCCAGCTGTGGGCATGGGTTCCTTTTACCGGAACGTCGAACATCTGGCCGCAGAGAACATTGGAGGTACCGATACAGCCGGCGATCATAGCGGCTCTCGCACCGTAGATTCCGGCATCCGGACCCTGGGCACGTCTTAAACCGAACTCCATAACTCCGTCTCCGCGGGCTGCATGGACGATCCGGGAAGTCTTTGTTGCGATCAGGCTCTGGTGGTTGATGATATTTAAGATCGCGGTCTCAACAAGCTGAGCCTGCATGATCGGGGCGATGACCTTTACGAGAGGTTCCCGCGGGAACACAACGGTTCCTTCCGGGATCGCGTAGATATCGCCCGTGAATTTGAAGTCTGCCAGATATTCCAGGAAATCTTCCCCGAAGAGTCCTGTGGTGCGGAGATAATCGATATCTTCCTTATCAAAGTGTAAATTTTCGATGTATTCGACAACCTGCTCTAAGCCGGCCGTGATGGCAAATCCGTTTCCATCCGGATTTGTGCGGTAGAATGCGTCGAAGATGACAGTCTCATTTGCATCCTTTGCATGAAAGTAACCCTGCATCATGGTCAGCTCGTAGAGATCTGTAAGCAGCGTCAGGTTTCGTTCGCTCATAATATTTCTCCTTCATGTTTCTCCGCGTCGGATACCGCGCGGAATATTGAACGCAGCGATCCGGCATAGCATCGGACAGGAACTCATACCGGATGATAGCGACAGCGTGAGCACGGTTCACCCCAAAAGAAACGCGCGGCTGTCAAACGTATTGAAGTTGATTATATCAGCTCTTGTGCGAAAAGGCAAATTTTACGTTAAAAAAGTAACGATCAATTAAAAAGAACGTAAAATATGACTAAAAACCTTAGAAAGAAAACCGAACAAAGAGAAAATATGGAAAGAATTCGCAACAGTCGGGGGATTCCCTTGACTTTTAAATACCTTATATTTATAATTGATTTGTCTGTATATCTAAGATGCAGGCGATCATAGAAAAAAGCCATGACGGAGACAGTAGGTTCACAAGCAGAAAGCCAAAGCGAGCCGGGGACGATGGAAGCCCGGTGCTTTTTCGTGAAAGGAAGATCACTCCCGAGCTGGAAGCTGAACCCCGGGTGTGGACCGTGTTCCCGGAAAGTAAGTGTCCCCGGCCTTTTCCGCCGTTAACGGAAACTCATATGTCAGTATGCAGTAATAGGTGGTTAAAAGCGTTATTTCGCCCTGTTCTCATTGGAACAGGGCTTTTTTATTTCTTTATTACCAACCGACGGCACCGGAAAGGCGCCGGGCGGACCTGACATACGACACACAAAAACACGAAGAGCGCGGCAGGGGACCGTCTGCGGAGAGTGCAGAGGGAAGCCGAGGCAACGAGAAAGCCCCGCGCGAAAAAAAGAATTGGAGGAAATGTGTCATGTACGAGAAAGTATCAACAGACCTGAACTTTGTGGACAGGGAAAAAAAGGTTGAGAAATTCTGGAAAGACGAAAAAATCTTTGAAAAAAGTATCGACAGCCGCAGAAAAGGAACCCCATACGTGTTCTATGACGGACCGCCTACTGCAAACGGCAAGCCGCATATCGGACACGTACTTACCCGTGTCATCAAAGACATGATCCCGAGATACCGCACCATGAAAGGATACATGGTTCCGCGTAAAGCCGGCTGGGATACCCACGGACTTCCGGTAGAGCTTGAGGTCGAGAAGCTTCTTGGTCTCGACGGAAAAGAGCAGATCGAGCAGTACGGTGTTGAGCCGTTCATCGAGAAATGTAAAGAGAGCGTCTGGAAATACAAAGGAATGTGGGAGGATTTCTCCAGCACCGTTGGTTTCTGGGCTGATATGGATAATCCGTATGTTACCTACCATGATGACTATATCGAATCCGAATGGTGGGCATTAAAACAGATCTGGGACAAAGGACTCCTCTACAAGGGATTCAAGATCGTTCCGTACTGCCCGCGCTGCGGAACACCGCTTTCCAGCCATGAGGTTGCCCAGGGATATAAGGATGTAAAGGAAAAATCTGCCATCGCCCGCTTCAAAGTAAAAGGCGAGGACGCATATTTCCTTGCATGGACCACAACACCGTGGACTCTTCCGAGCAACGTGGCACTCTGCGTAAACCCGAAAGAGACATACGCAAAAGTAAAGGCCGCAGACGGCTATACCTACTACATGGCGGAAGCTCTTCTTGACACTGTTCTCGGAAAGCTTGCGGATAAGGAGAACGGAACTCCTGCTTACGAGATCCTCGAAACCTACACAGGTAAGGACCTTGAGTACAAGGAGTACGAGCCGTTATTCGACTGCGCAGTGGAGATCTGCGAGAAACAGCACAAGAAAGCATACTTCGTGACATGCGCGGATTATGTTACCCTGACAGACGGTACCGGCGTGGTACACATTGCACCGGCTTTTGGTGAGGACGATGCCCAGGTAGGCCGTCGTTATGATCTCCCGTTTGTACAGCTTGTAGATGCAAAGGGCGACATGACAAAGGAAACTCCGTATGCAGGCGTATTCGTGAAGAAAGCGGATCCGATGGTCTTAAAAGACTTAAAGGAAAAGGGTCTGTTATTCGAGGCACCGGCATTCGAGCACAGCTACCCGTTCTGCTGGCGCTGTGACACACCGTTGATCTACTATGCGAGAGAGTCCTGGTTCATCAAGATGACAGCGGTGAAGGATGACCTGATCCGCAACAACAATAAGATTAACTGGATTCCGGAATCCATCGGTAAAGGACGCTTCGGCGACTGGCTGGAGAACGTTCAGGACTGGGGAATCTCCAGAAACCGTTACTGGGGCACACCTCTTCCGGTATGGCAGTGTGAGTGCGGAAAGATGCACTGCATCGGCAGCCGTGAAGAATTAAAGAAGATGAGCCCGAACTATCAGGATGTTGTAAAGAAATACAGCAAAGAGATGGACGGAGACAAGGGAGAGGTTGAGCTTCACCGTCCGTTTATCGATGATGTAGTGATCACCTGCCCGGACTGCGGAAAAGAAATGCACCGTGTACCGGAGGTTATCGACTGCTGGTTCGACTCCGGTGCGATGCCGTTCGCACAGCATCACTATCCGTTTGAGAACCAGGAGCTTTTCCACAAACAGTTCCCGGCACAGTTCATCTCCGAGGCCGTTGACCAGACAAGAGGATGGTTCTACTCCCTCCTTGCCGAGTCCACGCTGCTCTTTAATGAGCCGCCGTACCAGAACGTTATCGTTCTCGGTCACGTTCAGGATGAGAACGGACAGAAGATGAGTAAGTCCAAGGGAAATGCCGTTGATCCGTTCGACGCATTAAAGACATACGGCGCTGACGCGATCCGCTGGTACTTCTACATCAACAGTGCACCGTGGCTGCCGAACCGTTTCCACGGAAAGGCCGTTATGGAAGGACAGAGAAAGTTCATGGGTACTCTCTGGAATACCTACGCATTCTTCGTTCTCTACGCAAATATCGACAACTTCGACGCAACCAAGTATACACTGGAATACGATAAACTTCCGGTCATGGACAAATGGCTGTTATCCAAGTTAAATTCTACTGTTAAGGCAGTGGATGACGACCTTGCGAACTACCGCATCCCGGAGGCTGCAAGAGCACTCCAGGAGTTCGTGGATGACATGAGCAACTGGTATGTAAGAAGAAGCCGTGAGCGTTTCTGGGCAAAGGGCATGGAGCAGGATAAGATCAACGCTTACATGACTCTCTACACAGCTCTCGTGACGATTAGTAAGGCAGCAGCTCCGATGATCCCGTTCATGACAGAGGAGATCTACCAGAACCTGGTAAGATCCATCGACAAGACGGCTCCGGAGAGCATCCACCTCTGCGACTTCCCGACCGTTGATGAGGCACATATCGATGCCGAGCTGGAAGCAAAGATGGATGAAGTCTTAAAGATCGTTGTGATGGGACGTGCGGCAAGAAATACCGCAAACATCAAGAACCGTCAGCCGATCGCCAGAATGTTCGTAAAGGCACCGGAGAAGCTTCCGGAGTTCTACCAGGAGATCATCGAGGACGAGTTAAATGTGAAGTCCGTAGAGTTCACGGACGATGTCAGAAACTTCACATCCTACACCTTCAAGCCGCAGCTTAAGACCGTAGGACCGAAGTACGGAAAACAGCTCGGAAATATCAAGAAAGCCCTGACGGAGCTTGACGGAAATGCTGCGATGGATACCTTAAACGAGAAGGGCGCTCTGACCTTCAACTTTGACGGAAATGAAGTCGTTCTCACAAAGGATGACCTTCTGATCGATATGGCGCAGACAGAAGGTTATGTATCCGAGGCAGACAACACCGTGACCGTTGTTCTCGATACAACATTGACACCGGAGCTTCTCGAGGAAGGTTTCTACCGCGAGATCGTCAGCAAGATCCAGACGATGCGTAAAGAGGCCGGATTCGAGGTTATGGACCACATCTACGTTTACGTTGACAAGAATGAGAAGATCGCAGATCTGATCAAGAAGTACGCAGACGAGTTAAAGAGTGAAGTTATGGCCGACAGCATCACGCTCGGCGAGATGACTGGATATACAAAAGAGTGGAACATCAACGGTGAAGATGTTGTACTCGGTGTCGCGAAAGTGACAAAATAGACGGATGACAACAGGAAAAAGTTCCGCAGCGCGGGGATTTCATGAACAATATTTATGGACAGACCCGCAATGCGGAACCTTCCTGTAAATAAGGGGTTCACATGGACCGGATCACAGACGCGGCCTGAAGAGGCATGGCGCGGGATCCGGCCATTAAGAGAGTATAAAGGAGGACTTTAGGGGTGAGTCAGACAATTAACAAGGATGAACTGAAGAAGACCATTGTGTTCAACGTAAAGAGCATCTACCGCAAAACGATCGACGAGGCGACTCCGGCTATGGTTTACCAGGCTGTCGCACTTGCAGTCAAGGACATGATCATCGACCGTTGGATCGCGACTCATAAAGAGTACGACAAGCAGGATGCGAAGATCGTTTACTACATGTCCATGGAGTTCCTGACCGGTCGTTTCCTCGGAAACAACATCATCAGTCTCTGTGAGCAGAAGGAGATCGAGGAGGCACTCTCTGAACTGGGATTTGACCTGAATTCCATTGAGGATCAGGAACGGGATCCGGCACTCGGAAACGGCGGTCTTGGACGTCTTGCGGCATGCTTTTTGGATTCCCTTGCATCTTTAGGCTATCCGGCATATGGCTGCGGTATTCGTTATCGTTATGGAATGTTCAAACAGCAGATCCGTGACGGATATCAGATTGAGGTTCCGGATGAGTGGTTAAAGGATGGCTATCCGTTTGAGATCCGCCGCGCAGAGTACGCGACGGAGGTCAAGTTCGGCGGTTATGTGGAGACCGAGTGGGACGGAAAGAGAAATCATTTTGTACAGAAGGGCTACCAGTCTGTTATGGCAGTTCCATATGATATTCCGATCGTGGGATACGGCAACAATGTCGTAAACTCCTTGAGAATCTGGGATGCACAGCCTGTGAACACCTTCAACTTAAGCGAGTTCGACAAAGGTGACTACCAGAAAGCCGTTGAGCAGGAGAATCTGGCAAAGACCATCGTTGAAGTCCTTTATCCGAATGATAACCATTATTCCGGAAAAGAGCTTCGCTTAAAACAGCAGTATTTCTTTATTTCTGCCAGTGTTCAGCGTGCCATCAAAAAGTACAAGGAAAAGCATGACGATATCCATAAATTCTATGAGAAGGCATCCTTCCAGTTAAACGATACACATCCGACCGTTGCTGTCGCTGAGTTAATGCGTATCTTACTTGACGAGGAGAACTTAGAGTGGGATGAGGCCTGGGAGATCACCACAAAGACATGTGCCTACACGAACCACACCATCATGGCGGAAGCTCTTGAGAAATGGCCAATCGAGCTCTTCTCCCGCCTTCTTCCGCGTGTTTACCAGATCGTTGAGGAGATCAACCGCCGCTTCGTTGCCCAGATCCAGCAGAGATATCCGGGCGACAACGAGAAGATCCGCAGAATGGCGATCATTTACGACGGACAGGTCCGCATGGCTTACCTCGCGATCGTCGGCAGCTTCTCCGTAAACGGCGTTGCGAAGCTCCACACAGAGATCCTTGAGAAACAGGAGCTTCGTGACTTCTATGAGATGATGCCGGAGAAGTTCAACAACAAGACGAACGGTATCACCCAGAGACGTTTCCTTCTTCACGGAAACCCGCTGCTTGCAGACTGGGTAACCGACAAGATTGGAAACGAGTGGATCACCGACCTCTCCAATATCAAAAAACTCTCTGTCTATGTGGATGACGAGAAGTGCCAGCAGGAGTTCATGAACATCAAGTACCAGAACAAGATCCGTCTTGCGAAGTACATCAAGGAACACAACGGAATCGACGTTGACCCGCGTTCCATCTTCGATGTTCAGGTAAAACGTCTGCATGAGTACAAGAGACAGCTCATGAACATCCTTCATGTGATGTATCTCTACAACCAGTTAAAAGATAACCCGAATATGGATATCGTTCCGAGAACCTTCATCTTCGGCGCAAAGGCAGCTGCCGGATATAAGCGCGCAAAGCTGACCATCAAGCTCATCAACAATGTAGCAAACGTGATCAACAACGATAAGTCCATCGGCGGCAAGTTAAAGGTCGTATTCATTGAAGATTACCGTGTATCCAACGCAGAGCTGATCTTCTCCGCCGCTGATGTCAGCGAGCAGATCTCCACAGCAAGTAAGGAAGCGTCCGGTACCGGCAACATGAAGTTCATGTTAAACGGCGCTCTGACGATCGGAACCATGGATGGTGCGAACGTCGAGATGGCGGAGGAAGTCGGCAAGGACAACATGTTCATCTTCGGAGCGTCCGCAGATGAGATCATCAACCTTGAGAACAACGGTGGCTACAACCCGATGGATATCTTCAACAATGATCAGGATATCCGCCGCGTGCTGATGCAGCTGATCAATGGTTACTATTCTCCGCAGGATCCGGAGCTGTTCCGCGATATCTACAACTCCCTGCTCAATACCCAGAGCAGCGACCGCGCGGATACTTACTTCATCTTAAAGGATTTCCGTTCCTACGCGGAAGCTCATAAGAAGATCGACCAGGCATATCGCGATGAGAAGTGGTGGGCAAGAACCGCGATGTTAAATACGGCTTCTTCCGGCAAGTTCTCTTCCGACCGTACGATCGAGGAGTATGTAAGGGATATCTGGCATCTTGAGAAGATCAAGGTAGAGCTGTAATCCGACACTTAAAATATTACGTAACTGTTCAGTACCCTCACACCTACAGAAACCTCCCCCGGAGATTTCCTTCGGATGCATGGCAGGTTACGAGCAAAAATCCATTCCAGATCGGCTTCGCCGATGGGATTTTTGCCTTCCGTCCCATGTTTTATTACGGTCAGCGCAGCAAGTGCGCAGACCTACTGAATAGTTACAATATTACTAACATAAAAGAATCACCCGCTTCATACACTGGAAATATCACGGTGTATGAGGCGGGTATTTTTTATGAAACGATTTTTTATGCTCCTGTTCGCGATGGTCATGATCCCCTATGTGACGACTCTCGCGTGGACAGGCAGGATCCGGACGGATGTGGGGGAGAGCATTCCGACAGAGGAGTTTCTCGTGGGGATGGTGGCGGCGGAGATCCCAGCGGAATATGGGATCGAGACAATGAAGGCGCAGGCCGTGCTCGCAAGGACGTATGTGTACCGGATCGTGGATCCCGGGATCGGTGGGGAAAACACGGACGATCCGGGAAGTGCGGATCCGGGAACAGACAGCGGCGCCGGAGCTGCGGGATGGGGAAAACGGAGCAGGACTCTGGACCGGGACCTTATGGAGGAAGAGTTGGACATCGACTGCCTGAGTGTACGGGAGATGGAGAAAAAGTGGGGAAACGAACATTTTGAGGAGTACTATGAGAAGGTCCGCAGGGCGGTCCGGGAGACGGAAGGACTTGTCGCGGAGTATGACGGGGAACTGATCGAGCCGTTCTACTGTCTCGCGTCGGCAGGAAAGACGAGAGAGCTGGCGGCGTATCCGTATCTTTCTTCTGTGGAGAGTCCGGGGGATCTGGAAACGGAAGGATTTTTATATGTCCGGACGTTCACGGAAAGCGAGTTTGCGGACAGGATCGGGCGGATCGGCGGACCGCAGCCGGCTGCGGACGGGATCGCGGAGAAGATCCAGATCATCGAGCGGGACAGTGCCGGATATGTAAAAAGGGCGCAGATCGGAAATATGGACTATACGGGAGATGAGGTCCGGGATTCCCTGGGACTTTCGTCATCATGCTTTTATTTTTCCTCCGCGGACGGAAAGATCCGGGTATCCTCGAAAGGGATCGGCAGCGGATACGGATTTTCGCAGGCTGGGGCGGACGCCATGGAGAGAGAGCAGGGGAGTGCGTTTCAGGAACTGCTGAAATATTATTTCCAGGGGATCGAAATCGTGAAGATCGCGGAGTAGAGGATCTGGCATGAATGACTCTGCTCCTTTTTTATCAGGATTGCGTGCTGCTGGCACGATGTGCTAATGATGCGCGTTTGCGCGAAGCTGAAGAATGCTGCAAATGACTGTGCCCAGTGCAGGAATGTGCCGGGGCATATGTTCTGTTGTGAGCTTTGTGCGGTCTGTCCGGCAAATGTGCAGACTTGCTGAATTATCGCAGAATTTTTTGCTTTTGTGAATAACTTTATCATCACGGGTAAAAATATAACCGAGGTGATAAACGTGAAAGAAAAAGGAAATCAGCTGTTCAGGGACAAATTTGTCCTTGTCATGCTCGTGCTCGGCCTGCTGACTATTGTTGCGGCAGCAGGAGTTGTGAGGATCCAGAAGGGGAGAGAAAATATCGAAAAGAGTCCCTATCTGGAGATCGAAGATCCGGACCATGTGATCGCGGGGGATTCCAACGCAGGCGCAGAGTCCGGAGGGGATACTTTGGCCGGGGAACTGGCGGCATCAAAAGATGAAACCGGAAACGTGGAAAATACCGGAGATGGCAGAAATGCTGCGCTTGCGGAAAATGAGGCGGGAACAGGCACGGATCTTGCTGCAGCTGCCCCGGGCGTTTCTGAGGATACCGGTCTTGCGGATGCGGCAAGCGGAGCCGGGGCTGCATCGGATCGTTCCATGGCGGAAGCCGGAGCTGCCGTCACGGAGTCCCTGGTGCTCGACTTTGCCGATACGGACAAGCTCGCCTGGCCTGTAAACGGGAACATCGTTCTCGGCTACAGCATGGACACCACGACATATTTTCCGACGCTGGACCAGTATAAAGTCAACCCGGCAAATGTGATCCAGAGCGAGGTGAGCACCCCGGTATCGGCCCCTGCGGACGCCAGGATCGTCTCTGTGGGGACGAATGAGGAGATCGGAAACTATGTCGATCTCGACTTTGGAAACGGCTACACAGCCGTCTGCGGTCAGTTAAAGGAAATCCCGGTCGTGGAAAACGAGTATGTCCACCGGGGTGACCTTTTAGGCTATGTCGCGGAGCCGACGAAATACTATACGGTGGAAGGAACGAATGTGTTCTTCGAATTCTTAAAAGACGGCGTGCCGGTGGATGCGCTGGATTTTCTGGAGTGAGCGGGACGGATCACCCCGGTCAGTGTCATACCTGTGCCCACGAATCAATCCGGTTATGAATGCGCAGGGAAGAGACAGTGTGCGGCAATAAAATAAAGAGGAGTTTTGTGGAAGAGCTTTCAGGGAGAAATTTCTGAAGGCTCTTTTTCGCAGTGGAAAGATCCCATTTTTGATTTTGTGCATACCATAATATCAGAACAAAGAAAGGAGACATCCGCATATGAATTGCAGAAATTCTGATCTGCCGGATACCGCCCGGACTTCTCCCTGCGGCTGCGGCAGACTTCCATCTGATATTTCCGGCCCGGGACCTGTCGTCCGCCCGGTGTCCCGTGCCTGCTTTGACGGCAATGATCCGATATTTCCGGTAGGAATGGGCTACGTCCCGGTGCAGATGTGGGGAACCACATATCCGTTAGCCAGAGGCTTTGTCCGGGGGACGATCTTCCCGACTCTGGATCTTCCATTCGCGATGGGGAGGTGCAGAAGATGAAAGAATTCTATCGATGCAGTATGATGCCGGGAATGCCGGCAGAACCGATCCGTGATCCGCGCCTGTCTGCTCAGAATGTCGTGCCGGAGTGCGGCAGCTGTCAGGGCGGTGGAGACATGATATTTCAGGATAAAGAGGCACTGATGCGCCAGATCATGGAGGCAGGATTTGCGATGGATGATGTGGTCCTGTTCCTGGACACTCATCCGGAAAATCAGGATGCACTCCGCTATTACCAGGCTGTCCGCGACATGCGAAATCAGGCCATTGCCGCCTATGAAAGCCAGTTTGGACCATTGAGATATGCCGATGTGACATCCTCATCCTGGGACTGGGTAACTGAAAAATGGCCGTGGGAAGGAGGATGTTAAGATGTGGGTCTATGAAAAAAGACTGCAGTTTCCGGTGAATATTAAGGAGCCGAATGCGAAGATGGCACAGTTTATCATGAGCCAGTACGGTGGGCCGTATGGCAGAAACCTATAATAATGCCGCAAACCCTTATTTTATCTGGGTTTGCGGCGCTCATGCGTAATAGTGGAAATGAATTTCTTTTTGCGCCTGGTCAACAACAATATCCGAAATGATGCTGCGGACCGCAGCACCCTTCACATCGTAGCTGACGTCTGGGTCGGAGAGAAGACTATATACATCTTTGATCCGGTTCAGAACCTCCTCCTCGGACGGAACATCATCCGCAGCGGAAGCAGCCAGCCCTTTTAGCCGTTCAATCTCGGCAAGCAACTCCTGCCGCTCGTTTGCAATTCTAAGCTTATTATCCTTGTATTCTTCAAGGGTGTCAATCCCAGATTCATAAGCCTCCCGGATCCTGCTCTCCTTTACGGTAACGCGGGCCAGCGCCGCGTCAAGAATAGAAATCTCATCGGTGCCTTCGGAAGGCTGTTTTCTGATGTGCTCAAACTCGACAGTCCCCGATTCAATGACAGAATGCAGAGAAGTCATTAAAGCGGCTTCTGCCTTTCGGACAGAGATCGACGCAGGACCTTTATGGATGCCTTTCGCGTATTTCCAGCATACGAAAGTGTCTCCACGTTTTTTTACACGACCGGCCCGGTTGAAAGAGAGGCTTGCGCCGCAGATTGAACAATGGAGCAGACCGGAGAGCCAGTGCTTGCAGGAAGACACGTCCCGCCGATTAGCCGGGCGGTATTCCTGATTCAGGCGTTCCTGCGCCGATTCAAAGCAATCAGTGACGGAGGGACGTACTTCGTGGGTGCCTTGAAAAGAATACCCATTCCATTCAACCGTACCGGCATAAAATTTATTATGCAGGATCCGGGAGACTGTCCGACGTTCAAAAGGTGTCCCGCGCTTGCTGGTCCATCCCAGCTCATTGCATTTTCTGGCGATTCCGGTCATGTCCAGACCGCTGACGTATGCCTGAAAAATATATTCCACGATCGGATACTTCTCTTCATCGATCACAAAGGGCTTTCCGTCACCTACAGCTTTGTAACCGAGAGAAGGAACCATCTGGTATCCATTCCGGAGCGCCTTTTCGGTCATGCCACGGAGCACTTCGCCGGATAAGTTGTATGAATAGTACTCATCGAACCATTCAATAATCGTCTCGATCAAGCGGCCGAACATACCGTCTGCGATCGGCTCGGAAATGCTCTTGATTTCTACTCCGCATTTCTTTCGAAGAATTCCCTTATAAAAAGTACTTTCTTCCTGGTTCCGGGCGAAACGCGAAAATTTCCACAAGTATAATCGCTCAAAAGGTGCAGGATTCTGGGATTTTGCGACGGCGATCATCCTCTGGAACTCTGGCCGGTTTCCGGCTTTCCGTCCGGAGATCCCCTTCTTTTCTTCGAATATGTATTCCGGCGGAATAATAAATCCGTCTTTCCTTGCCTCATCCAGGATCACACGGAGCTGTGCATCGGGGGACAGCTCTGCCTGATCATCGGTGCTGACGCGGATATAGGCGGCACCGATCCTCAAATTTTGTGCCATAATATATCATCTCCTGTAAACCATATGGATTTAGGGTATAAAAAATACACCCCTTGCAGGGTGCTCTGGAAAATGATATAATTCAGGTGTTCTAAGTCTGATTTATATCTTTCCGGAGCAACCGGTAAGAGAAAATCTATGTGAAGCCGTCCGGTGTTCCAGCACCGGGCGGTTTTGCTATTTATGGGAGTTGCACCGGTGCAACTTTAATTCAAAAGATCCCGGATCCGGATCGTGAGTCCTGGATAGATTCCAACAGGAACATCAGCATCGAAAGAATAAAGGCAGGGGTCACTGTCGTTTTCGTAGCAGTAGACGACAACCTTTTCCTTTGCCGGATCTACGATCCAGTATTCACGGACACCGGCCTGAGAGTAGATCATGTTCTTCAGGCTGTAGTCCATCTTACGGCTGGACGGAGAGACAATCTCGAAAATGAGATCCGGGGCTCCGGAGCATCCGCGGTCGGTGAGCTTATTCGGGTCGCAGATCACGGAGAGATCCGGTTCCACCCAGTCCTTATCACTGGCGTCAAGATTGACAGCGAAGGGAGCTGGATATACACGACATGGACCGCTGTGATCACTGATGTATTTGCGGATAAAATAATGTAGTCCGGAAACCAGTTCCTGATGAATTCGGCTCGGAGGAGCCATATCATAGAATTTGCCGTCGATCAGCTCAGCACGTTTGCCCTCTGGAAGATTCCAGTAGTCCTCAGATGTATAATTGTTTTTTAATAATGGCATAGGAACACTCCTTTCTACATGCATCCTACAATTATTGGCTCGTGTTATTATGATTGTGTATCAATATTGGTGCTTTTTTCATAACAAGACAATTCGATATCACAGGTGGTATAGGTTTCCCCTCTGTATGTTGTTTTATCGAATGAAATTATTTTTCCAACAATAGAATAATCATTTATTAGGTGAAGGACCTTGTTGACATGAATAGCAGGTACCACACCCAAATCAGCGCCATATTTTTCACTAATGATAGCAAAGGCGGGCTTTCCTTCCCATTCATATTGTTGAAGTTTCACGGAATCACCAATATTGCATCTAACTAAGACAGCTTGTCTGTAGTTGAATTTCTTATTAGGAAAACGGCATTTGAAACGGAAACCAGTAGCACCAAATGAAAAGGTTTTAACAACATCTTTATTAGGTGAACTCAGTGGAGTATTGGTGTCAGATTTTGAATCCATTTTTAGAGAACGGTATAATAAGTATATACCAATACCGATGGCGCCTATTCCTGTAGTAATATCGGGTTGCTGTCCATAGACTCCAAGAGAAATACATATTCCGCTAATAATAAAGCATACGCCTATAATTTTTTTCTTCATAGTATCCCCTTCATATAAATATTTTAAATTTGCTCTATCACCGCCAGATACGGTTCAAACATGATGATATATCCATCTACTTTTGCATAACATCCGTACTTTTTTCGATAGCATTCCAATGCTTCTTTTAAAAATCCCTCAGACACATCGAGACATTCCGCTAACTCATGACTATTATGGCAGTGCTTTCGGTATCCGTATATAATTCCAGAAAGTCCAATCTGGTGATCAAAAGCCCATAGACGTGCAGCGTATTCTTGCTTCTGATCAGAGACGGAACATTGCTCTACAATATTACCAACAGTAGTGTAGAAATGTCCAAGTTCTTCCGCTAAGACATCAGCTTTCTGCCTTTGTGAGGGAATATCTTTTCTAATAGCGATTCTGTGTCCTTTAATTCTGCCATCGCTCAATGGAAGGAACTTCTCTTTTACTGTAATTCCAGCGTTGTCCGCTTCACGCAGTAAATCTTCATAACTCACATAATCACCTCATTTAAAAGTTTGGATCATCCATAATATCTTCTTCAGCTTTTCGTGCTTCCCGGGTCTTTTCTGATTCGGATATATCGGTACGATCATGGGCTGCATTAGGAATTAAATGTAGCTGCTCTTCTTCCATTAACTGAATTTTCAAAAGGTTATCAGAGTAGTTTATCACCTTTTTTTTGTTAATATCAGAAAGATGACCATAATTTTCGATAAGCTTTTTCGAAGGTTCTTGAAAAAAGGAACGAAGACTTGGATCTTCGAATATTTGTTGCGCAATCTTACGGGTTTCATCATTAAGATAATATTGTCCCATGGTTTCTGGTAGGATAGTAGTCTTATCTGTGCGTCCTAGCAAATAATCAATATCCACATTAAAAAAATCAGCAATTTTTTCAAGCGTTTCGAAGTCTGGTTCGCGAGCACCAGTTTCATACATTCCAATTGTGCTACGCGATATACCTATTTTTTCTGCCATTTCGACTTGCGTTAATCCGCAAGAGTTTCTGAGCCGTTTAAATATATTTTGAAAGTCTCCCATCACGATCCTCCTTACAATTGAATATTATCACAAAACGTGATAAAAGTAAACAAGATAATGTCACAAAATGTGATTGACAAACAAAAAGTATGGTGCTATATTTACATTAGTCACAATACGTGACATCAAGGAGGTGAAAAAATGGTTTCGTATGGCAAACGCTTAGCAGAGTTGAGAGGAAAACGCAGCCAGGCCGAGGTAGCAAAGGCAATTGGAATAGCAACATCGACCTTAGGAATGTATGAAACTGAGCAAAGAGTTCCTAGAGATTCGACCAAAATTGCGTTGGCAAAATTTTATAATACAACTGTGCAGAAAATTTTTTTTACTGAAAATGTCACAAAAAGTGACATTAAAGACGAGAAGGGAGCACGCGAGAGATGCTGACAGTAATTGGAAGAAGCTGGGAGGAAGGCTGTGTAAGGCTTTTGGGATAGTAGGAAGGAGTGAGAAGAAGTTGAGAAATATGGAATCACAGGAAGAGCAGCAGGCGCTGGATTGTATGACACGGCACATTCGGACGTTTCTACTGCAATCCTCAGAAGGACGCACAGCTGACTATGGAGAGCCTTGTGAAAACTGTGAAAAATTAAAGGAATGTAATTTTGACTGGCTCTCCATAATGGATCCGTTACTGGAAAGATCTAAAGTCAAAATTAGCATGGTCATTTAAGGGAGTATAAGAACGAAATGTTGACAGTAATTTTAATAATTGCGCTGCTGTTTTCTGCATGGAAATGGCTCATGTGGAGAGCGAGCTTTATGGCGGTGCTTTTGTATTACGGAGAATGTGGTCAGGAACTTCCGGATCCGGAGATGATTCAGAAGTATCTGAAGAAAGTAGCGTTGAAAATGATGGGAGTTAAGAATTAGATATGAGAACATAGGACAAACGACGCGGCATAACCTAAAGAGGGGTGGTGTGATGGAAATGAAAATCGTGAACCACATCAAGATCGATGGACAGGAATATCTGTTCGAAGAGCTTTCTGAAGAGCGGAAAAAGGACATAGCCTGTCTGATACAGGAGAATGCCATGAAGGCAGTAGGATACTGCAAAGTGGCGAGAAGGGAGGCAGCAGGGTGAGGTACAAGTGCGGAAGATGGTGGGACAGGCAAGATCAAGGCGCAGTTCCGGGGAATGCTCCGCAGAAAAAAGAAAGGTGAGTGGAATGACAAGGAAAGAAATGAAGATGAAAGCCAGGATCATAGCTATGGAAAGATTGCTGAAAGAGATCCGGGAGATAGCGTCGAACACCGATCTGATGGATCGCCAGGCATTGGTCCGTGCGATGGGAGGTATCGAGTACGCGAGTTCAGAGGACACGATCGAAGAAATCTATAGATTTGAGTACAGTCATGTGCAGCGGATCGAGTCGGAGAAAAAATGGAAGGCAGAATGGGAAGCTCGTGAAGAGGAAGCGCACAGACGAATTGAGTTGGAAAGGAGCAGGAAGTTTTTATATCATGAACGGTTATAAGTGTGATAAGTGTGGCCGGAAGGTTTATGTGGATCCGGGCGAGCCCCGGATCTGCGATACATGTGTACAGAAGATCCGGATCCGGCAGCAGGAGACGGTCAATCATTACGAAAGGTGGAAAAAAGTATGCAGAGAAAATGTTATTGCATCGTGATTGAGACTGGGAAGAACCGCTTTGACAGAGCCAGAGAAAGATGTCGCCACCGCCGGATGAATACCATTCTGGCGGCGGCGAAGTCTCTCCTGCAGTATGTGGGTGTCATGACACTGTTGGGAATGGCGGCACTGGGAATCTGCGTGACGCTGCTGGCTCTGACAAGCCGTGTGGGCGTCAGCTGTGTTGGCGCGGTGATGATCACGTTCTGTATCGCCGGTCCTGTGGGAGACGCGCTGATGCGTGAAAATGGATAAAAAAAGGAGCCGCGGGAACGGCTCCAAGGTGCGTGTGCTACGCAAAAACTACTTATATATAGTGTAGCACACGCGCCTTTAGAAAGCAAGAGGATATCTTGTCTTTGCTGACTTGATAAAGGGACTAACTTTAGGAGCATTTTGTATGTACAGAGAAATCACCTATAAGGCGGGAGCTACGAAGGAGATCATCCGGTACTATCCGAAGGGGACCAGGAAGGGGATCACCAGAGGACCTATCAGAAAGAAAACCAGAGAAGAGATCCGGGAGGCTAACCGGAGAATGGCGCAGAGGGAACTGGAACGGATCATGAATGCGAACTTCCGTCCGGGTGACTGGCATGTGACTCTTACATACCGGAAGGAACTGCGGCCGACACCGGAGGAGGCCAGAGACACACTGAAGAAGTTTCTGGGGAAACTGCGGAGGCGGTACCGGAAGAATGGATTCGAGCTGAAATACATCGTGGCCACGGAGTACCTGTCCAAACACATCCATCATCATCTGGTAGTCAATGCGGTGAATACCGGAAAGGAGACCACCGCGGATATGATCAGGGAGCTGTGGACGGATCGGAGCACCGGCGGGATCCGGGGAAATCCAAAGTTTGTGCAGCTGTACGATAACGGAGAATACAGCCAGCTTGCGAGCTATCTGATCAAGGAGACGGACAGGACGTTCCGATCGGAGGGAAGTGCTGTGGGTCAGCGGTATTCCTGTTCGAGAAACCTGGTGCATCCGCAGAAGCAGGTAAAAGATAAGCCGAATAAGACCTGGAAGAAGGAGCCACAGCCGAGTAAGGGATATTATATCCTGCAGGATAGTTTGTATAACGGCTTTGACCGGATGGGATATCCGTATCAGCGGTATGTCCAGGTTAAGTTAAATCCGTGCGATGCGGATTGGGAGAAGAGAAGATCTCCTTCGGGAGCATGTCACAGAGGCACCCGTTTACATAGTTCTTCCCGCCGGTCACGGGCCGGTGGGGGAAAGGAGAAAACAGAGAAGTCTGAGAAATAGGTGAGTGTGTAGAGGAGAATGTCATGGATGTTTTAGAAAGCTCAAAGAAATATTATTTGGATGTGAACCTGGAAGAGGCGGAGACCAGCATCCGCGCCAGTCTGAAGGATGCGGCCCGCAGCGTGATCGCCGTGGGACATTACCTCAAGGTGATCCGGGATAAAGAACTGTATCGAGAAGCCGGGTATGAGAATGTGTGGGATTATGCAGCAGATACATTCGGATTCAGTAAGTCGACCGCCAGCCGTTATATGGCGCGGAACGACAAGTTCTCCGTGGGCGGAAACAGCCCTGTTCTCGCGGAGGAGTTCCGGGAGTACAGCAAGGCACAGCTGCAGGAGATGCTGTCCCTGGATGAGGCACAGCTGGAGAACGTGACGCCGGATATGACGGTGAAGCAGATCCGGGAGCTGAAGAAGCCGAAGGAACTGCCATGTTTTGAAATTGATGGACAGATGGAGATCCAGGATATTCTGAAAGCGGACCAGGAAGGGCAGAAGAAGGATCCTGAGACCGAAGAGAAGTTATCTGCATATGGGCTGCCGAAAAGAGCATATCCGGATGGCGTGACCAGGAAGATAGAGGGATGTGAAGGAGATACAGGGAAAGGATACAATTGCCTGGAATGCCATCTCGAGTGTGAAATTGGTGAAGAATATTGCATGTGTGTAGACGCAACGGGCAGACTGCCACTTCCCTGCGAGATGGTTCGGACCGGCAGGTGGGAAGATCTCAAAGAGCATGTAGGAAAGAGCTGCCAGTTTGTGAATCTGGATTTGGTGAAGTATGAATACGGCAGTGTGGTGCCGGTTCCGTGCTGTAAAAAATGCCAGAATCCTTGTGCATTCGCTTGCACGGTATCCGGAAAGCGTGTTGCGGCGTCGCAACAGCCGGCCGCCGCTGATGCTCCGCAGGAAACAACGGGAACTGCTGCCGAAAAGCAGCCAGAGGAAAATGTTGCGACGTCGCAACAGAATGCGAAGCAGGACAGCCCCACAATCCGCGAGTTTATTAAATCCTGGAAAGAAATCCTTCCGGAAGAGTTTAGGCGGGCTATGCGAGCAATGCGTGAGGGAAACAGCACCAAAGAAAAAGCACAGCAGATTCAGAAAGAACTTTCACCATATGGCGCACATTGCTATGGATGTTCAGAATATAGTTTTTCTTGGCATAGCTTCGCGAAGGGAATGGATTGGGAGGTGGATGGAAAGAAAATTCATCTCACATATGCCCGGCTTGCGAGTGAGCTGTTATGCATGTATGATCCGCAGTTAAACCAGTTTGATGAAAAGCCCGACATCGATGATGAGCATGAAGAACCGGCAGAAATATCTGCTGAACAGCAGCAGGAGCATGAGGAAAAACAGAAGACAGGGAAATGCATACATGATGGTATACACCGGTGTATGTTGGCAGAAGCGGATAAAGAAAAGGTCGGGAACGGGGAAGATTGTTCTCACCATTGTTGTTGGAAGTGCGTAAAACATGGGGACTGCAAGCTGGAGTGTGATGCATCCACGAAGCGAACGAGCCGGAGTATTCTGGAGCCGACAGATGTTGATGAGACAGATGAGCTGATTGATCCGCCGGAAGAATACAATCGGGAAATTCTCGCAAAGTTGATTGAAAACGCTGAAGCAGCAATGAATGAAATGGAAGAATACTGGAAAAACGATTCTCCGAAGATTTACACGAAAAAGCGGATGGAGATAGACGCGTTCAAGATGTACCTGGAGAAGATGGACCAGGCCGAGGCAGAACAGAATGCTGAAGAAGAAAAACAGCCGGAACTTCCAGTATTGAATAACAATAATCAACGTGCAAAATTTATTGACAACTATGAAGCTTGGCCGCTGTGGATCGATACCAAGGAAACAGGGGAACGGTATTACCGCTATGATCTGCCGGATGGGACAAGCTTTGTGATTAAGACCTATCATGCGATGTTATATGACTACGATGCACCAGGATATGGGGTTCATTACAAAGAAGGTTATGGAGAAAATGAGCAGTATCTTCTGGAACCTGGAAAGTTCTTTCGGGACTGCCGGACGAACCGCTCAACACTGATCGAAAAGCTGAAGGAATTGCAAAAAAATATGTGAGGTGGTGAAGATGAATGAAGCATGATCTCTATTCGTTGGAAAATATTTTAAATGGATCTATAGAGCACACGGGACTGACGGCTGGTGAAGTGCATCGGATGATCGGGCTATCGGTTTCAGGTGTGCGGCGTTATGCGAACGAGGACAATATCTATCATCGCACATGGAGAATTCTGCAGGAGGTTGAATGGACAGATGGGGAATGTCTGGAATGGGATTTCCTTCGGGCGATGGTCAGACATGGATTAAGGCACACAAGGAACTTTAGAAAATTAAGAGCGTATGGGGAAGGAGAAGAGATGGGAAAAAATAAGCTTGATGTCGGGTATATACAACAGGGTATGGTTGATCGGAGAATGCAGGATGCAATCACTCCGGCCAGAATGGCAGAAGTCAGAAAGAAGGTTAAGATCGGGGACAAAATTATTATCGTGCCTGTGAAGTGTGGCGGAGAGGAACAGAAGGGGAAGGTGATCGGAATTTACAGGAGTTTCGTGACTGTAAAATTAAAAAATGGAGTCTGCGAGAGTGTTTCGTGGTTGGAGGCAATGAAGCTGAATAAGAAACTGGGAGGGTGGCTGCATGAAGAAGATTAAATTATTTCCGGCACCACATATCGAGATCCGGATCTCCGTATCGGATGAGATGGAGAGAGATTACTTGGAATGTCAGAGAAGATTTGAATCTGGAGATAGGGATCTGCAGTGCGGTAATTGCGGTTGGAAGGATGTGAAAATATCCAGTTACTGCAGTGCGTGCATGTTGAATGGACTGGACGAGCAGATAAGGGGGAAGAAAAATGGATGAGGCTGACGGAAACAGATGATAATGTAACTATATTCCAGATTGCGATGAGCAGACATGCGAGGGATGCGAGGTCTATGAAGACTTTCTGGATGATGCAGATGATTTTTACTAATATTTGAGTAAGGAGAACGGGATGGAAGTAAAGATAAGGCCGAGAAAGGCTACTGATCGGGGAGGCTACTACTGCATGCCACTGTACACCAATATCCAGCATGGGAAGTCGGGATGGAGGATCGCACAGTGTCCGGAGTGTGGGGCAAAATGCTGGCGGACACCGCTGGCAGAGATCGCAGAGGAGCAGGGAGCCCGTGGATTGTGCACGATGTGCGCACTTAAGAAAGGAGCAAGGGTGGGGATTAACGATGATGAAAAAGAATGAGATATTCAAGAACAAAGAAGGATACACAGATAAGGTTGCAGGTGCGGCCATTGCTGCGGCTGACCGGCCACCGGCGGAGGTCGTACGTTTCCGGAAGATGGTAAAGATTATGTGTGAAGCTGGAGATTTACGAGTGCTTGGAAAAATCACGATTGTAGACAAAAAGGGAAGGCACTGGTAACAGCTGAATCCTTCGGTGAGGGGAGGTGAAAAATTATGCTTATGACAGCGAATGTGTTGCTTATTGTGACGGATATTTTGCTGATTATGCTGGAGGTATTGCTTTTAAAAGGGATGCGTACCAAAAAGGCAGAGAGCGAAGAAAATGGGATGTATGATGTCGAAATGGTATCAGACAGCGTAAGAGAAAAAATCGCAAGAATAGAGACAAGAATAGAAAAAGAAGTGGGGGTGGGATGCAGCCAGGAAGAACTGGCACAGATGAGAGCTGAGGCGAGAAGAAGAAAGAAACGGGAGGAAGAGCGATGACAACAAAGGAATACCTGTCGCAGATCTATCTGCTGAATGTGAAGGTGAAGACGAAACGGCAGCAGGCAGCAGAACTCAGAAACAGCATTGCGGGGATTTCCGGAATCGACTATACCGGGATAAAGGTGCAGACAACTCCGACTCCGAAGATGCAGGAAGCAATTGACCGGCTGATAAGTCTGGAAGAAAGAATCGCACAAGAGATTTTAGAAATGGAGCAGAAAAAGGAAAAAATCGTCAGCCAGATCAATCGCCTGAGAAGTCCGCTACATATCCAGATCTTAAAGATGCGGTATCTTGATTTCTTTGGGTGGGAAGAGATTGCGGAGCGGACAAAGTATTCTGTGCGGCAGGTATACCGTTTGCATGAAAATGCACTCAGAGAGTTTCGGGAAAGAAATAAAATTTGAAATAATTTTAAAGATGTCACGAAATGTCATGGAATGTCACCTTGCACCTGTGATATAGTGTAAACTAAGCGAAAGCGAAAAATGACATAATAAATACTCCTTATTGCACACGATCCGGAACACAGAGAAGCCGGAATATAAATACTCTGAGCGGTTCGGAAGAGCCGCTTTTTTTCTGTCAAAAAGAGGGGAAAGCCTATGTTTATTATTTATTTCGAGAACCGCATGTTGATCACATATCTGCTGATCGGAATGGCAGAAGCCGGGCTCCTTGCGTATCACTGGTTTCGTCCGGGTATGACGGATAAGGAATATTGGATGATGGTCAAGTCCTGTATCCTGAACGTGTTCTTCTGGCCGGTGCTCACCACCTTTTCAGTGTTCAGCCTGATCGAGTGGATCTACTGCAAGATTACGTTTAGGATCCGGGCATGGAGAGCGAGAAGAAAGGAAAAGCAGGATGCTTAAGTCGTGTACATACTGCGGCAGAATTCATGATAAGAAATATATCTGCCCTCAGAAAAAGGAGGCCTTGAAAAAAAGGCAGGTCAAGAAAAAACAGGGGGTCTCAGATTTCTTTCATTCGTCTGCAAAGTGGACGAGAAAGAGCAAAGCAATCAGGGAACGTGACCATCATCTGTGTCAGTCATGCCTTCATGGGCTGGATGGTGCAGGAACCAGATACACACGTGATGGGCTTGAGGTCCATCATATCGTACCGATCAGTGAGGACTATGAGTTAAGACTGGATGATGATAACCTGATCACACTGTGCAGGGAGTGTCATGAGAAGGCAGAGAACGGAAACATAACGAGAGCAGCACTGCAGGCAGCAGTGGCGGCAGGACGGTAAGAGATCAGCGAGGACAGGGCGGCATACCCCCCGGTCTGAAGTGGTCTCTTTTTAAAAAAAATGCAAGACCGACCGCCCTCTCTTGAACACAAAAAATTCCCAAAACCATCGCGCCTGTATGGGCGCGCGGGCGCGGGGATGTGCGCGGGCGCGCGCGAATAAGGAAAGGAGGCAGTTATGGGGAGACCATCCAAACCGGCGGAACTCTTGAAAAGTGAAGGAAAGTCACACAGAACAAAACAGGAACTTGCATTCCGGAAGCAGCAGGAAGAAGCCACGCTGACCGGGAAGAAACTTGAGGAACCGAGAGCAGTCAAAGACCTGAAGATCGCCCATGCGACCTTCCTAAAAACGCGGCGTCTGCTTGATGCGATCAACAAAAACGATGAGCTTTACAGCGCAGCCACCTGCCGGTACTGCACCAATACACAGAAGCTCGCAGATGCCGAGGAATCCATTCAGGTGCTGAAAACAGAACTTGAGGAACTGCGGGAAAGCCGGAGCAGTTACGCGGAAGGCAAGGCTATCCCGGATTATTACAGGATGCTCACAAAGCTGGAGGATACGATAACCAGGAAAGAACAGCTTGCGGCCGGGATCCGGAAGGAACTGACGGATTTTGAAAAAGAAAACTGCATGACGATTGCATCATCCCTCCGATCAATCGCAAAGCAGCCGGAAAAAAAGGCAAATCCACTTCTGGAAGCACTGGCGAATGCTTAAAGACGGAAAGGCTTACGCTTATGCGGTGTGGGCGGTGGCCGAGACGGAGGGAAAGGTTCCACAATATGTAAAACGGCAGTGCCAGAGCTGGATCAATATCGTGGATGATAAGGATCCGGACGCGGTCGTGGATGAGAGAGCATATCAGAAGATCTGTAAGCTCATGCAACTCATGGTTCATCCGGATCTGCACTGTTCGATTTACGAGGGACTGGAAGATTATGCATGGCTTTTTATCACAGCGACGCTGTGCACGAAGTGCCGGGACGCAGATGAAAGATATTACATCACAGCACTGTTGGAGATTGCCAGAAAAAACTTTAAAACCTTTAATTCAGCGGTGATCTTCATCGTCCTGATGTTGACAGAACCGGCATTCAGCCGTTTTTTCTCGGTTGCTCCGGATCTGTCTCTGTCCTCGGAGCTGAAGCTTGCGATCCGTAAGATCATAAAGTCCTCACCGGCGCTGATCGATGAAGTGGATCCGGCGTTTAAGATCCTTCGGTCGCAGATCATCTGCAAGCTCAATGATAACGAGTACACGCCGCTGGCATACAGTCAGGACACCATGGATGGTAAACTGGCGAACGCGTTTCTCGCGGATGAGGCGGGCGCCCTGGATGACTATCCGGTGGAAGCCATGCGTTCCTCTCAGATCACGCTGCGGAATAAGCTGGGAATCATTATCAGCACACAGTACCCAAACGACAATAACGTCATGATAGATGAGATTGACGCGGCAAAGAAGTCTCTGGACGGGCTTCTGGATGATAAGCGGATCTTCAGCCTGCTTTATGAGCCGGATGACGATCTGAAGCAGGGAGACCTGTGGCAGTCTGATGACCGCTGCATCTATCAGAGCAATCCGGTAGCAGTCGCACATCAGGAGATCTTCGATGCCATCAGAAAAAAGCGTCTTATGGCGACTTTGTACGAGAATAAACGGGAGAATTATCTCTGCAAACACAACAATATTCTCTACAAGGGACTGGGAACGGAAGGATACATCGATATCCAGAAAGTGAAGCTGTGCGTAAGAAAAGATGATCCGGAATGGTGGCGTGGCCGCCGTGTCTGGGCGGGACTGGACCTGTCCCAGACGGACGATAATACGTCTGTGGCGATGGTTACAGAAGAAGATGATATCGTCTATGCGAGAGTGATGGGATTCCTTCCAGAGGGCAGGATCGAGTTTAAATCCGCGAAGGAAAAGCTGGACTATAACCGGATGATCCGGAATGGAAACTGTATTGCATGTGGAGATGAGGTAATTGATTATGCGGAAGTTGAACGATACATCTTAGGGCTTGAGGACAAATTTGGCGTGGAACTGATGCAGGTGGGATATGACCGGTGGAATGCGCTCAGTACGGTCCAGAAACTGGAAGAGGCGGGGATCACCTGTGTGGAAATCAAGCAGCATTCTTCGGTGCTTCACAGTCCGACAAAGCTTTTAAAAGAGAAGATCCTGAGCGGACAGTTTGCGTACGATGAGAACCGGCTTCTGGAGATCAATTTCCAGAATGCACGGTGCACGGAGGACACAAATCTGAACAAATATGTGAATAAAAAGAAATCCTCGGGAAAAGTGGATATGGTCGTGGCAACGATCAACGCGGTATATCTCCTGCAGCAGGACATGATGTACAATAACGGCTTTGTTGCCATGACATTTTGAGGTAGCGATATGTGGGTAAGAGAGATGATGGAGCGGCGTGCGATGCCGGCCGGGCTGGAAGACAGCAGCCTGAAGCTTACGGACGTTCTCCTCCAGGCGATAGTCGGGAAAACCACGATCGATGTGTCAAACGTGATGAGCATACCGGCGTTCGCTGGGTGTGTAAATGCCATCTGCAACACGATCGCAACGGTACCGATCTATTTGTATGAAAAAAAGAATAATGCCGTGGAACGGCGCGATGATGCGCGGGAACGTCTCTTAAACGGGGACACACGGGACACTTTGACCGGAGCTGACTTCAAACGTGCTCTGGTTTTTGATTATCTGACGGATATCGGTGGATATGCCTATATCAACCGCCGCGGAACGCACTGGCTCTCACTGAATTATGTGGAACCGTCTAAGATCAGTATCTCAGAGAGTGTGGATCCGATTTTTAAGGACTACAGTCTCCTGGTGGGTGGGCGTGAGTTCCGGCCATACCAGTTTTTAAAGATGATCCGGCGGACGAAGAACGGATACAAGGGAATCAGTATTGTAGATGAGTCCAGGGACCTTCTGGGGACGGCTTACGCATATGTGATGTTCGAGCAGAAGCTTGTGACGTCCGGTGGAACAAAAAAAGGATTCCTCCAGGCAGACAATAAGCTGAAACAGGAGGAGATCAATTTACTGCGGCAGGCGTTCCGGAACCTGTATGGGTCCAACGATGAAAATATTGTGGTGCTGAATAACGGAATCAAGTTCCAGCCGGCGGCCAGCACGTCGACAGAAATGCAGCTAAACGAGAATAAGAAGACGATGAGCAATGATATCTGCAAATTATTTATGGTTCCACCAGAGATCATCAACGGGGCCGCGACGGATGCGCAGAAGAAATTGTTCATCCAGGAGGCAATTGTGCCAATTCTCAATGTGATGTGTACTTCGTTAAACCGGGATCTGCTCCTGGAACGCGAAAAGGACACACTCTTTTTCGCTCCGGATCTGACAGAACTGACTCAGGGAGATATCAAAGCGAGATTTGAAGCCTGGGGAATCGCGGCGGATAAGGGAATCATGCAGATCGATGAGATCCGGAAGAAAGAGAATCTGCCGGCGCTTGAAATGCCGTTTATTAAACTTGGACTGCAGGATGTCCTGTATGATCCAAAGACTGGGAACATCTACACGCCGAATACCAATAGTTGGGGTTCTGTAAAGAAAGGTGCGGGAAAGCCGCAGGAAGGAGGTGGAGAGACATGAAAATCACGTTGAGAACGGATTCGATTGAGGTCGAAGGCTATGTGAATGCGGTCGGCCGGGATTCCAGAATGCTGATGGATGAGAACGGGTATTCGTTCCGGGAACAGATTGATCCGGGGACTTTTGCAAAAGCCCTGAGAGCGAAAGCAGATGCGCAGCAGGAGATCAGCTTACTGCTTGACCATAATCAGGGACGTGTCCTTGGAGGAACAGGAAGTAATCTGATGCTGGAAGAGGACTCCATCGGGCTTATGGCCAGAGCTACCATCACAGACCCGGAAGTGATCGAGAAGGCAAGAAACCATCAGTTACGTGGCTGGTCATTCGGTTTCCGGAGGCTGGACAGCAGGGAGGAGTACACGAGTACCTGCCGCCGGATCATCGTCACGGAGATGGATCTGGTTGAGGTTACACTGGTGGATGATCAGGCGATTCCGGCCTATGCCGGTACATCGGTACATACACGAACCGATGGAACAGAGGAGCATATTCAGACACGTGCCATGGATGGAAATGTGTATACCTATCGGGAGCAGGATGAGATCGTTCCGCCGGCACCGCCGGTTGATAACGGTAAATATTACAATATCATCAAAGAGTTAAAGGAGAGAAGCAGATGAACGAGAAAGAGCTGAGAGAAAAGAGAGACCAGATCGTGGAGCAGATGCAGGCGATCACAGACAATGCCACCAATGTGGAGAAAAGGACTCTGACGACAGAGGAGCAGCAGAAGTTTGCGGGCTTAAAGAAAGAGGTCGAGGACATCGACGCGACTCTGGAAGCGATGGAGCAGTCCAGAACCCTTTTACCGCCGGTGAAAACACCGGAGAAGAAGGAACCGGTTGAGGATATCGAAATCCGTACCTTTGCAAACATCATCAGAAACCGTGTTGACGCGAACATCACCAAGACCGCTAATGGAGCCGTGATCCCGACGACGATCGCGAAGAAGATCATCGATGTCGCAAAGGACAGATCTCCGTTATTCAAAGACGCTGAGAAGTACAATATCCGCGGCACCGTATCGATTCCGTATGTTGACACAGACAACGACAATATTACAGTGGCGTATGCGACCGAATTCACGGAGCTGGAAGCGAAGGATACGAAGCTTCTTACTGTGGATCTGAAAGGGTTCCTTGCCGGAGCACTCTGCAAAGTTTCCAGAAGCCTTTTAAACAGCACAGATCTTGACCTTACTACCTTCGTAGTCAACAAGATGGGTGCTGCCCTTGCGGACTTCCTGGACAAGCAGATCATCCAGGGGGATTCCACTCACATTACAGGACTTTCCACCGCGACTCAGATCGTTACTGCAAAAGCGGCAACAGCGATCACAGCGGATGAGCTGATCACACTCAAGAACAAACTGAAATCCGTATTCCAGGCGGGAGCTTACTGGGTTATGGCACCGGATACCTTAACCGCGGTACAGCAGTTAAAGGATGAAAACGGCAGATATCTCTTTAACGATGAGATCAAGAACGGATTTTCCGGAACGATCCTTGGAAAGCCGGTCTACACATCTGACCAGTGTCCGGGAATGGCAGCGACCAAGACTGCAATCTTTTACATCAGTCCGAAACAGGCTCTTGCGGCGAAGATTGTGGAGGACTCTGTGCAGATCTTAAACGAGAAGTACGCAACACAGCACGCGATCGGAGTCGTTGAGTGGGCGGAAGTGGACTGTAAGATCCAGAACCAGCAGGCTGTCGCTGTCCTCAAGATGGCGGCATCATAATGAGGGTGCGGGCACTCCGCAGCTTCGCAGGAAACGGGTTCGCCGGGTACAAGGGGACAGAACTTGAGGTCCCCGATGAGACCGGAGCGGACCTGATACGTGCGGGGTACGCGGAAAAAATCGAGGAAGAAACGGAAGAAGAAACGGGGAATCCGGATATTTTAGAAGCTCCGGTGGATGAGCCGATGGAAATTGTGGATAAACCGAAGAAAACCAGCAAAAAGAAGGTATGAGGTGAGTGATGAAGGCGAGTGAACTGAAAGCGGCGGATCTTGCCGGATATCTCAGAATCGAACCGGACGATCTCGATAAAACTGAGACGGTGATGCTGGAGGCGTTCTTAAATGCGGCGAGAAATTACGCGCAGAATTACACCGGCCAGACGATCGAACGCCTGGATCCACATGAAGATGTGGCGATCGCGGTTCTTTGTCTGGCAGGGGATCTGTATACGAACCGTGATATGTATACGCAGTTAAAGGGCACCGGAAACAGCGTACAAAACCAGACGGTGCGGAGTATCCTTAATATGTACTGCGTGAATTTTGTTCCGGGGGAAAGTGAGCTTCTGGGAGAGGAGGAAGGCTGATGTATGTACTGGATGCCGGTCGGCTGAAAAAGCGGATTTCCATCTACGGATACCAGGAGATTACCGATGATCTCGGGCAGAAAAGTACCAGGATCGTAAAAAAAGCCTCGGTGTGGGCGGAGATCAGACCGGTCCGGGGCATGGAGTTTCTGGAATATTACCGGGATGCGAATGAGCTGCAGTATAAGATCACGATCCGGTACCGGAAGGGACTCACAGAGAAGGATGTCATTGTCCGGGGAAAGACACAGTATGAGATCAATTCCATCATCGACATTGATGAGGAGCATATTGCACTTGAGATCTACTGCACCGAGTCGAAGGACAAGAAAATTCCGGAAATGGAGACGGTAGATGAGTGATTGCGAGTTTACGGTTGACGGTCTGGAAGACCTTATAAACGATTTTAATAAAATCGTGAAGGAATATCCGGATGCAGCGGAAAAAGAGCTGTATCGGCAAGCTGGGAAGTGGAGCGAGGATGTAAATGAGAAGATGCCAGAATCGTATGAAAAAAGCGGTCTAAAAAAGTGGAAGCGGTCACGTATACGTGATTTTAGTGGACATACATTGGAAATTGATGTTGCTAATAAAGCCTCACACTGGCATTTAATCGAGAATGGTCATGAGCTTTATATCAACCCAACACAATATGCCATCTTGATGAAAGATGAAGGGACATCCATGAGCGGACATAAGAGAAAACACCGATCAAAAGGTCGCAAGGGAATGATCCACGCCGGTTTCGTTCCTGGAAAGCATTATGCGGAAAAGACCAGGAAAGAATGGCAGTCCATCTATCCGGAAAGGATCAAGAAATTTATCGATAAAATGTTAAAGGACCACAATTTATGAAGAAACCACTTTATACGATCGTGGACGTAAAGAAGACCTGTAATGAGCTTTTGCAGACAACGTTTCCGGAAATTAAGGTATATGGAAACGGAGTATACGACGGCTATACACGGCCTTCTTTTTTTACAGAAATATTGGAGACATCCAACAACTTAAGTCCGTATCAGCGCTCCCGTGGGTACTCCTACAAAATCACGTATTTTGAGACGACCCACAATGAGAAGCGCTGCATGGAAATCTATGAGGAAATCCTGTACGTGTTCGGCATCGATGTGACGATCCGGACGGAGGACCGGAAGATGCGTCTACTGGTGGACAGTATCGATTTCCAGTGGATCGACACGAATGCGGACAAGATGCAGATCACCATCGACTTTGCGGATACTGTGCAGATCGGCGGAAGAACAGAGACGGAAGATATCGCGGAATCCTGCGAGACCGTGGTCAGGAATGAAAGTGAGGGAGAATAATGGGACTTGGAGTACCAAGCGTAAATATTGCGTTTATTGAGCAGTCGATCACTGCGATCCAGAGGGGAGAAAGAGGCATTATCGCCATGATCCTCACGGATGCGGGGATGGATGATAAGAGTTCTTTTACGGTATTTGATGTATCGGATATTCCGGAAGGGCTGAGCGAGGCAAACAAGCAGCAGTTAAAGTTTGCCCTGATGGGTTATCAGACGGCACCGAGAAAGATCATCGGATACTGCATGAAGACATCGGAGGGATATACAGACGCCTTAAAATGGGCGGCAACCCAGAAGTTTAATTATCTGGTAGCAACAACGGCAGAAACGGATGAGAAGACCCAGGACATTGTATCCTGGATCAAATCCCAGAGAACCAACAACCATATGACATACAAGGCGGTACTCTCCAATACCGCGGCGGATTGTGAGGCAATTGTAAACCTGACCTCCGGAGCAACAATGGGAGATACCGCGTACACCGCGGAACAGCTGTGCTCCAGAGTAGCGGGAATTATCTGCGGGACTCCGCTCACAATGTCCTGCACCTATGCGCCGCTTACGGAAATGTCAGACTGTGACCGGCTTACCGAAACAGAGCTTTCGGCAGCAGTGGATCGTGGAGAGCTGAAATTCATGTGGGATGGAGAAAAGGTCAAGCTGTGCCGCGGAGTCAATTCCTTCGTCACGACAGCGGACGGAAAGGGCGAGTCCTACCAGAAGATCAAGATCATAGACGCGATGGACATGATCGCGGATGATATCCGGCTGACCGCCCAGGACAGCTATATCGGCAAGTATGCGAACTCTTACGATAACAAGTGCCTTCTGGTAACGGCTATCAACGGATATTTCAATACCTTAATTTCCGATAAGGTTCTGGGATCCGGAAGCTGCAAGATCAACGTGGAGGCACAGAGGAACTTCTTTGTATCACAGGGAGGAAAACTTGTGATCGATGGCGAAACGGTCAATGTGGAAGATTGCTCCGATGATGATATCAAGCGAGGAAATACAAAATCAAAGGTATTCCTGCGGGCAGATATCTCCATTCTGGATGCGATCGAGGACATTGAGCTGCCGATTTATATTGGGTAAGGAGGGAATAACGGATGAATGGATATACATCGGACCAGGTATATAACGGCACCTATGGAGAGGTATGGGTCAATGGAAATTATCTGGCAGAGACCAAGAGCTTCCGCGCTGAAGTCAATTGTAACTATGAGGCGGTGCCTCAGGCCAGAGACCTGATGGATGGTCAGAAGCTGACAGGTCTGGAAGGTCAGGGCGAACTTGTACTGCACAAGGTATCTTCGTATGTAATGAATCTGCTTTCCAAATCTTTGAAGGCCGGAAAAGTCCCGGATATTACGATCATCGGAAAAATCGACGATCCGAGTGCAATCGGCCAGGAACGGATTGCGCTGTATCATTGCAAATTCGCAAAGATGATTCTGGCAGACTGGGAACGTAAGAAGATCGGAGAAGAGTCCTACTCCTTCACATTTGAGAAGTGGGATATCTTAGATTCTACGAAATAAAGGGAGGAATAACCATGAATATTGTTGATTTACTGTTAAAACTGGATTCCGGAAAACTTACGATCGCACCGACAAAGAAGGTGAGAATCAAAAGACTCTCAGAAATGGCGGGAGAAGATGTGTATTTCACCGTGAAAGCCATTCCTGGAAGACGGTTTACGGAACTCTCAGAGTCGATTTATGGAGATGACGGAGAGGTCGAGGTAGGAAAATCCTACGATGCAAACCTGATGATTGATGTGGAAGGCATCGTTGAACCGGATTTAAGGAACGCTGATCTTTTAAAGCACTATGGATGCGTAACACCGAAGGATCTTGCTGAAAAGCTTCTGAACGGTGGAGAAATTACGAAACTTTCCGCTGTTGTTGCGGATCTTTCCGGATATGGAAAGGATAAGGAGAACGAAATAAAAAACTCATCTACACGGACAACGAAGTAAACACCGCCTATTTGTTATTCCGTGATAAGAATTGGACGCCCTCAGATTACTACGGACTCCCGGAAGGAGAACGCAGGATCGTGAGGGTGTTTTTGCAGCAGGAAATGAAGGAACGCAAGGAAGAGCAGGACAGAATCAGGAGGATGAACAATGGCAAGTAGAGTGATCGATGTCGCATTGAAGCTGCGCGATGCATTTACCGGACCGATGAAAGGTGCAATTTCCTCCCTGACTTCCTTCGATAAAGAAGGCGCCAGAGTCAGGAAGAGCGTGGAAAAGGTCGGGAAGGGGATCGCTGGTGTCGGAACCGCTATGACAGCGGCGGTGACGGTCCCACTTGCCGGTCTTGCCACGGCATCGGCAGCAAAATTCGGAGAAGTGGACAAGTCCTTGAAACTGGTTCAGCAGACGATGGGATCCACGGACGAACAGGCGAAAGTGCTGGAAGGAGCAATTAAAAAAGCCGCCGCAAACTCTGTTTATGGAATGCAGGACGCCGCGGATGCAGCGTTAAACTATGCTCGCCAGGGCTTTAGCGCCACGCAAGCAGCGGGTATGATCGCTCCGGCAATGAACCTTGCAGCGGGAACCGCGACGGATCTGGCAACGGTTACGGGCGGCGTCGGCAACGCGATGAAGATCTTCGCGGATCAGGGATTGGAAGCTGAGTCAGCCGCGAATATGTTGGCGAAGGCACAGGCCCAGGCGAACACCACGGTAACGGACCTTTTCGAAGCGATGTCCACGGCCGGACCGATGCTTGACTCTGTAGGGTGGAGTTTTAAGGACCTTGCGGTGGTCACGGACGTATTTGGTGACGCCGGTATCTCCGGATCTGAGGGAGCGACGGCGCTAAAGACTGGACTTGCCCGACTGGCGTCACCTGCCGCGGATGGCGCTGTGGCGATGAAGAAGTTAAACCTGCAGTTCTTTGACTCGGCGGGCAAGATGGATGACCTTCAGACGATGCAAAAGAAACTTCATGAAAGCTTTGCAGGACTCAATGACCAGGAACGCATGTCGGCGGCCGCGGCTATCTTCGGCAAGAACCAAATGGCAAAGTGGATGACGTTGATCAATGCAGCACCGGAGACCTTTGCACAGTATTCGAAAGGACTGGAGGACTCCGGAGGAGCGGCGAAAGCGATGGCGGATGCGTTGCTATCGGGTCCTGGTGGAGCGGTCGAGAAGCTCAAATCGTCGTTTGATGTTTTGCAGTATACGATCGGTGGAACGGTCGCAAATGCCTTTATGCCATTCATCGAGAAAGCCACGACGCTCCTGGATACATTCAACAACATGGATGAGTCCCAACGGGTACAGATCATCCGGTGGGCGGCAATTGCCGCGGCCATGGGACCGGGCTTGGTGATCTTCGGAAAAATGGTTACTGGAGCAGCAGGAGTATTCCGTGGAATATCGATGATCAACAAGGCCGGGGGCGCTATGAAACTGATTCTGGGGGCGGTGTCTTCACCGGCCGCGGGTGTGGTTGTAGCGTTACTGGCTATCGTGGCGGTCATTGCTGTGATCGTTACCCACATCGATCAGTTTAAGGCTGCGTGGGGAGCAATGGGATCCGAAATCTCTCCGGAGGTGGCGGAATTGAAAAATGCGTTTGTATCGCTTATGCAGCAAATGCAGCCATTTGCAAGCTTTGCTTCAGGCACTTTTGTCGCAGCGGTGCTGGGCGGTTTCCAGGGAATGGGAACAGGAATCGGAATCGTGATTAACGGAATTACGATCGCCGTGCAGGGGCTGACGACGTTGTTTGGCGGTATTGCGATGGTGATCCAGGAAATTACAAACGGAGATCTTGGAACGGCGCTGGACGGCTTGAAAACAGTATTCAGCGGAGCTTTTGAGTTCATTTGTGGAATGATCCAGACCACCGTCGGTGCAATTGGAACGATTGCAGGAGCGGTCAAAGGTGCGGTATCTGCAGTTGGCAGCTTTGCATCCGGAAAGAAAAAGAGTAAGATTCCGGAAAATGCACATGGAACACCACGCTGGGGCGGAGGAATCACCCGCGTAAATGAAAAGGGCGGCGAGATCATGGATCTTCCGTCCGGAACGCGGATTATTCCGCATGATGCGTCTCGTAATACTCCGATCGGCGGGAATATCAGCATTGCGAAAGTGGCGGATACGATCGTAGTCCGGGAAGATGCCGATATTGATAAGATCGGTGATGCAATTGTCCGGAAGATTCAGGCAGCAGGCGGAAGAACAGGAGGTTACAGTTTCAGTGGAGATATGGCTTAAAGGCACAAAGAATTTCCGGTTTCCGATCAATCCGTCAGAGTATACCGTAACATCGGAACATGGAAGTGAAACGGTAGATGTCAATGCCCTCGGTGAAATTGATCTGGGAGGAAAACGGAAACTTCGGAAGATTTCGTTTTCTTCCTTCTTTCCGGCGCGGAGAGAAAGCTACAGTCAGTACGCTTCACCATCTCCGCATATATGTGTGGAAACAATCGAGCAGATCAAGAGTGGATCACCGGCGAGGATTGTGATAACCGGAACTCCGATCAACTTTAAATGCAGGATCCTGTCCTTTGAATGGGGAGAGTGTGATGGCAGCGGTGATATCCGGTTTTCAATTTCTCTTCAGGAGCATCGGGCAGTCAGTGTTAAGGCCTCTGCAGTAGTGACGTTATCGTCACTGGAAGGTGACGGAACGACGGTAGACGGGAATGGAGTTGCGAGAACGCAGCCGGAGCAAGCTGCAAAGACCTACACCGTGAAGTCCGGAGACTGCCTGAGCGTGATTGCCAGGAAGATGACAGGATCCGCAGACTGGAGGGCACTGTATAACGCAAATAAGAGCGTGATCGGTGGGAATCCGAACCTGATCAAGCCGGGGCAGGTCCTTACGATCCCGTAACAGGAGAAAATTATGGTTGTAATGCTGATAAAGCCAAAGGATAACATCCAGTATGACATCACAGAGGCATGTGCATCGTATTCCTGGTCCGGATCCGCCTCAGAAGCGGTCCGGAGCTTTTCTTTTGAATATCTGAATGCGCCATATGACAATACACTGCGGCTCCCGCAGGTAGTCACCGGGGACTTTGTCTCTCTCTCGGATGATCGGGAGGGAGAAGTCTTTTACGGGCAGATCTATGGCGTTGAAAAGAGCAGCCAGATCGGAACGATCACTTACACAGCCGTGGATGCGATGAAACATCTGCTTGAGTCGAATGTCCGGGAAGTGTACCGGAATATGACACCGGAGGCGATTGCGACAAAGGTATGTGCTGACGCACAGGTCCCGATCCGGTACCTGTATCCGACAGGAATCAATATCAAGTCGATGATCTGCAACGAAAAGTCCATGTATGACGTCATCATGGCGGCATATACAAAAGCACATAAGATCACCGGGGACAAATACTTTGCGATGATCTACAAGCGCGGTCTGGGCGTGTACAAGGCGGAGTGGATCGTTTCCGGATTTACCCTGTCCGACTCCGATAATATTTTTTCATCAGACATTCAGGAGACTATGGACGAGATCAAGAATCAGGTCCTGATCTTTAATGAGAAAGGAAAACGGATCGGAGAGGTGAAGGACGATACCTCGCTATCAGACTTCGGCGTTTTTCAGGAAGTTTACACACAGGAAAAGGGAGTGGATGCGGTAACAGCGGCGAAAGGTATGTTGAAAACGCTTCCATCGCAGACGATCAAGATCTTCGCAATCGGGGATATTAACTGTCTGTCCTGTTATTATGTGATCGTAAATGATGGGGCAACAGGGCTTTCCGGACGTTACTGGATTGCATCGGATAAACATACGTGGGATGCTGATGGAAATTATACGATGGAGTTGGAGCTTCGCTTTGAAGCTCTCATGACAGAAAAAGAGGCAGAGGAAGAAAAGGCAAAAAAGAAAGGATGAGGCTTATGGCGTGGGATGCGGACATGATACAGTTTATGAAGCAGCAGGGGAAGAGCGGAAGTCTGCCGGGTATTGCCCTGGCAACGATGACAGGGCCGAAGTCCTGCAAATTGAAAGACGGTATGGAACTTGGACCGGGGGAACTGCAATTTGCAGAACATCTGGTCAATCCGCTGGCGGTTAAAGTTGCCGGGCATTGTCCGGCAGATGGTGAGCTGCAGGATAAGACACAGTATATTTCAGCATTGAAAGCTGGTGATACAGTGGCAGTGTATCAGCTGTCAGATTCTGAGGTACTCATTTTAGAAAAGATGGTGAGCGTATGAGCATACTTCCAAGTTTTATGATGACGGTGGCCAGCGAGGTGCAGAAGGAAACGGTTCTGGAGATTCCGAAAGAATATGGAATCAATTTCAAAACTGGCCAGCTTACCGGAAAGATCGTGGAAGGAAAAGAAGCCATCAAGGTATGGATCTGGAACTGCCTGAAAACGCAGCGTTTTCGGTATCCGATTTATTCCTGGGATTACGGGGCAGATCTGGAGCAGTACATCGGACACACCGTGTCAGAGGAATATTTGAACACGGATGGTGAAAGTGAGATCAAAGAGGCGTTGATGGTGAATCCGTATATCGAAGGAATCAGTGACTTTTCTGCTGAGGTACGGAAAGAACATTTGACCTTGTCTTTTAAAGTAGAGACTAAGTTTGGAGAGATGGAGGTGGAGCAGAGTGTATGAGGATAAGACTTATGCGTCAATCTTATCGGAGGCTCAGAAGGAGACCGGTGCTGGAGTGCAGACGGGGGAAGGCTGGCTGATTGGAAATGCATTATCGGCGCTGGCCTATGAAGCGGAAAAACTGTATATTCAGATGAACTATATTTGTAAGCAGAATCATGCGGACACAGCAGATCTCGATGAACTGGTAAAAATCGCGCAGGATCGAGGAATCTATCGAAAGACGGCCACGAACGCGGAAGTGCTTGTTGAAGCAAACTGCACGGTGCCGATCGGCAGTAGATTTTCTCTGAAATCATTCCATTATGCTGTGACGGAGACAATCAATGAAGGCAAGTTCCAGTATCGAGCCGTATGCGAAGAATCTGGAACAGGGCCGAATGGACTTACAGGAGAACTCACGGCGATCGATCATGTAGATGAACTTGAAACTGCGGAAATTAAGGAAATTCTGATCAATGGGGCAGACGATGAAACCCGAGATAGTTTATATACCAGATATCTTCAAAGTTTTTCGATGGAATCGTTTGGAGGAAATATCGCACAGTACAAAGAGCAGGTGGGAGCAATCGCGGGTGTTGGCGGGTGTAAAGTGGAGCCAGTCTGGGATGGCCCGGGGACAGTGAAGGTTGTTGTAATCAGTTCTTCATTTGGAACATGCTCTGAGTACCTGATTAAACAGATTCAAGAGGCAGCAGTCCCGACCGAAGAAGTCAGTGGATACGGTTTCGCACCCATCGATCACACCGTTACGGTTGAGTCAGTGGAAGCCGTGAAGGTCAATGTAGTGACGAAGATATCGTACATGAGTGGATATAGTTGGAGTAGCATCGGAATGGCGGTAAAGAAAAAGATTGCAGAATACTTGAAATCAATCGCTGCGGAATGGAAAAACGGAGATGAAACCACAAAGTCCACAATTTATGTATCAAAGCTTCAGGCAGCAGTGCTGGATGTAGAAGGAGTTGTGGATATTTCCGGGACAACATTGAATGGATCCAGCGCAAACCTCGTTTTAAATTGGAACCAGATTCCGGTATTGGGAGAGGTGACAGCACAGTGAATGATTTTTTAATGCCGAATGTGATCCATTATTTCCCTCCGCACATTGCAAACATAGAGGAATTTAAAAGGATTGCGAAGGTGTACGATGCTCAGTTAAAACAGATCTGGATCGCGTTGGACCAGATGGAGGATAACAGACACTTTGACAGCATGGAGGCATCGGAATGTACGTACTGGGAAAAGATCATGCAGATCAAACTGACCGGGGAGGAGACGCTGGAGGATCGTCGAAGGAACCTAAAAGGACGATGGGTATCAAGTCGTCCATATACGGCAAAAAAGTTTAAAGAGGTACTGGATGCGATGGTCGGAGAGCAATATTACAAGCTTGAGATCAATCCGAAGGAAAAGTACCTGAAGGTCAGCCTGATGTTAGAGGCTATTTCAAAAGATGGTTATATCTATGATCTGATGAGAGCAATGGCTCCGGCCGACATGATTGTGTCAGTAGAAATTATCTTTAACAAATATCGAGCCTTCCGGACGTACACATATGCGGAAATGTCCAAATACACATATGAACAGTTAAGAACATCAACGATTTTTAAAGCTAAGCTGAATACATACACTCATCTGAGCAAGTTCAAATATGGGGAATTATCCTCATACATGTATGGAGCATTAATGAACGGGAATCTCCCAGAAAGGTAGAGAATATGGCAGAGACAACAGAAAAATATGGATTAAGAACGCCATCGCAGAACGATTTCTTTGATGTGAAAGATATTTCAGAGAACATGGAGAAACTGGAGAATGCGCTGACAGAGTTTGATGACTCTGGAACTGTCGAGGATATCAAAAGTTTCCCGGACTTTTTAACGAAGCTTGTGACAGGAAATAAGCTGGCCGTTACGATTAGAAATTTAAAAGCCGGACTGCAGTTCGTATTGCATGCCGGGCAGATTGTCAATAACTGCGTGACGGACAATGCTGGGCTTCCTCTTTCGGCGGCGCAGGGGAAGGCTTTGATGGATAAGTACACTCAATTGTATAGTGATTTGTCTGCATATGCTACAAACGCACAGCTCCAATCAACATTTATAAACATAAGTAACAAGCGCTATGTGAAGATAACTGCCAGTGAAAATAATTCCAATTACGGAATTATTTTTGCAGTAACCTCTCAGGGAATACTCTGTGTTTATAGCGTAAACGGGAACTTTACAACATTATTTGAAAGTACAGGTAATAGAGTGAAAATATCTGCTTCTGGTCTGGTTACAACAATCGATTGTGTTGCGTCGTATACTCACGGCTTTATTTTGCGGGGCGGATCGCTAAAAAATATGCCGTATGAAATATCATAATCATGATTTATAAAAATAAACGAACCGTTGTCCATCGGTCGTCTCTGTTTGTAATGTGACTTTTATAATGTCATCCTTTTTAACGGGGAAAATCGGAGTCCACAAGTAACGATATTTTCCGCTAACTGTGTGTCCTTCGTAAACGCAAGCACCGTTAATAACAAGTCTTATGAACGCTGTCCCATCGGTTGCTTGAGTTTTTGCAGCAACTTGTACCATTCCATTTTCTGTAATAGTAATGTTTTTATCAGTGACATCCGCTTTTACATCAGAAAACAAAGTGATTTGATCGTATGATGGATACAAATCCGGCTTTGTTGCGTGGCAAACAATGGTATCTACTTTCCATTCACTCATATTTATTGTTCCAGTGTATACATGATTGTCACTGATAAGCGTATACAATGGATGATTGTTCCAATAACCAAAGGAATAATCAAGTGTAAGAGAGCCAGTAATTATAGTCGTTCCGTCATAAACGAAAGGGCTGTCTGCAATTCTATTTAAGATATACTTCTGACTGGTGTTTGACTTACAATATTTGTTTACTACAGTTTTTAATGATTCGCCATTTCCTACAAACTGAACCGGCCAACTGTAAGAGATATTACTCAAATTGTTATTTGTGGTATTCAAATCACTATACAATTGAGTGAGCAGTTGGCAGAGAAAGCCCCTATCCTTTACAATATCCGTGTAAAGGAGGGGCTTATTGTGATAGAAAAAATCATCAAGGATGTGCTCACAGAAATGACGCCGCATCTGGATCCGGAACAACTGGAACACCTCGGGAATGTCCTGTATCTAAATTTCCACGGAAAAGAGATCCAGGAAGAGAATACAGAGCTGATGGATACCGGCATGGATGGAGATGAGGCAAAGATCCGGATGTTCGTGGCCAGCAAGATCGCCATGAACCGGAAACGGAAAACGCTGCAGCATTACATCAAGGAAGTTAGAAACGTACTGAAGTTCCTGGGGAAGAGTATCGATGCGGTGACCGGCATGGATCTCCGGATGTATTACGGTTATATGCGAGAGAAGCGGGGGATTAAAGCGGTGACGATGCAGACGCGCCTGCATTATCTTTCGAGCTTCTGGGACTTCTTGATCACGGAGGAGCTGGTCCGGAGCAATCCGGTCCGGAAAGTCGGAACACTGAAGATTGAAAAGGAAATCAAAAAGCCATTCTCGGCCGAAGAGATGGAGCGGCTCCGGGATGCGTGTCCCGGAGTGCGCGATCGGGCCATGATCGAGTTTCTGTATTCCACAGGAGTCCGTGTTTCGGAGATGGCCGCGCTGAATATAGGGGACATTGAGATGGGAAAGCAGGAGCTGATCGTGTATGGAAAAGGCAGCAAGGAGCGGAAAACATATCTTACAGACAGTGCAAAATTTTATCTGAAGAGATATTTGAAAGAGCGGGATGCAAAAGACAGCGAGCCGCTCTTTGTGACAGGAGATAAGCCGCACGGTCGCATGTCCGTGGCCGGAATCCAGTATATGCTTCGGCAACTCGGCAAGCGGGCCGGAGTAGAAAAGACGCACCCGCATAGATTTCGGCGGACGATTGCCACGGATCTGTTGGCCAGAGGGATGCCGATCGAGCAGGTGAAGGAGTTCCTAGGACATGAAAAACTGGACACAACACTGATTTATTGCACTGTGAAGGAGGAGCAGGTCAAAGCGAGCCATCGGAAGTATGCTTAATCATTAGAAAACGATGAAAAAGGCGGGCGGAGACGGTCGCTTTTTTAGTGTGCGTTGAGATCTTCCAGATGGAGCTTGGATGGGATGCGGGTTGGCTTAGTTGTATAGTGACATGCAGTCCCGTTTTGTCGATATGTCAGATTTTACTCGTTCACAGCTCGAAGCTGTTTGGAGCGGAAATAAAACAATTATAGGTCTTATTGGATGGAAAGGTTCTTTTTCTCCAAACAAGAATACAGGTATTGTATTGGCTGGTGGCTCATGCGCCGTTTTAGTTTCAGTGACTGGTGAAATTTATATGCAATCTTCCGCTCAGATCGTTCCTGAATGGGAGAAAAAAGGGATTCAATATGCCGATATTAGTGTAACAATAACGGCTGATCAATGGATAACGTCTGCAAACGGGCTGAAATATTTTAATTATAGTGGATGGAATCTTCCCCAAGGTTCAATTGGAGTATCTGCAAATATATCATCCTGGGCAGGTACAGCAGGAAACGTCACATGTTCAATTTATAACAATTCATACATTCAATTTCGCTGTGAAAAAGCTACCGATTGGACCGGAACAGTAAAGGTCGCTTATAGTAAATATTAAATATATACACTATGAGGTAAATGATTCCCAATCGGACCATGTCTTATCATATCCGTTATAAAATCTCTGATGGTATGATTTTACATTTGTTGGAATGAATTTTAATAAGCGCCAATTGTTGGCTGAATCTGCAATTACTATTAAAAAGCCATATGTGTTTAGAGGAACATTTTTTGCACCAGGATTTACACCATGGATTCCCGGAAGTATAGACAGATCCATTGCGTCAGAAACATTATATGAATCGAGTTTCCAGGGAGTTCTAGGCATATCACTATACAATTGAGGGAAAATACGAAAATAATATAAATTTGAAAATTCAGCTCCCGAAAGGGGGCTTTTTATATACAAAAAATAAATTATGGAGGTAGAAAACCATGGAAAAAATCAGAATTAAAGGATCGAATAAGCTCTATGAGATCCGGAGCATCCAGAAGATTCAGGAGCATGTCCTTAGAATCGTATTCAGCACCGCGGTACCGTCGAAGTGGGATGATATCACAATCTTCACGGCCGGTGGGATTGAATGCGCTACATTGTTTGGATGGACCACGGTATATCGTGACGAAGGTCAGACAGTATATCTGTCAGACGATGGCGGCGTGTATCAGAAGCCGGATCCGGACAGCGGGGAAGTCCTTCCTCCGGAACCGTATGTTCCGACGCTGGAAGAACTACAGGCAGCGAAAAAGCGGGAAATCAGTCAGGCATGTGAGAACGCTATCTATTCCGGAGTCGATGTCAATCTGTCGGACGGATCCACGGAGCATTTTTCACTTACGGAGCATGATCAGCTCAATCTCTTCGGTAAACAGGTACAGCTTGCAGCAGGCACCACCGAGCTTGAGTACCACGCGGACGGTCAGCCATGCCGATACTACACAGCCGAGGACATGCAGATCATCACATCCACGGCAATGGCTTATGTATCTTACCATACGACCTATTGCAATGCCGTAAACATGTGGATCGCAGGATGCGAGACAACGAAAGAAGTCCAGCAGATCTATTATGGCGCAGAAATTCCAGAGCAGTACCAGTCAGACGTTCTCAAGGCATATATTGCAACAGAGAAAGAGAGGGCAGGTGATGTAGATGAACCACAGGTTACTAAATAAATATCTGTTCCTGATCGATGTTGGTGGACTGCTTTACATATTGATCGAACTGATCTGGCGCGGCCGGAGTCATTGGACGATGTTCATCCTGGGAGGAATCTGCTTCATCTATCTGGGATTGATCAACGAGGTTATTCCTTGGCAGATGCCGTTATGGCAGCAGATCCTCATTGGCGCGGTCGGAATCACGACATTAGAGTTCTTGACCGGCTGCATCGTCAATCTGTGGCTCGGCTGGGGAGTCTGGGACTACAGCAATCTTCCGGGGAATATTTTGGGGCAGATTTGTCCGCAGTATATGATACTGTGGCTGCCGGTCAGCCTGGCCGGTATTGTCCTGGATGACTGGATTCGATACCGGGCGTTTGGTGAGGAACGACCGCACTATAGACTAATATAGAGGAGGGATAGGGTGCAGACAGAAGTTATAGTTGCTCTGGTAGGCTTAGCAGGCAGCAGCCTTGGCAGTTTAGCTGGTGTTGTTGCATCAGCCAAGCTGACTGCATATCGCTTAGAGCAGCTCGAGAAAAAAGTAGATAAGCATAACACCGTGATTGAGCGTACATATAAATTAGAGGAGACGCAGGCGGTCATGGAAGAGCAGATTAAGGTTGCGAATCATCGGATTGCAGATCTGGAAAATCAGAAGGAGGATTAGTGTATGCAGATTAAAGATTATGTAAAACCAGAATTGTTGGTAGTTGCGGTTGTATTGTATTTTGTTGGTGCCTGGTTGAAGCAGAGTGAAACTGTGAAGGATAAATATATTCCGCTGATCAATGGTGGTATTGGTATTGTAATTTGTGCCATCTATGTATTTGCTACATGTGCATGTGCCAATAGCCAGGATATTGCTCTGGCAGTGTTTACCGCAATCACTCAGGGAATTCTCGTAGCCGGACTTTCTACTTATGTGAACCAGTTATTAAAGCAGTCAGGAAAAGAAGATTAGAAGGAGGTGATCCATCTATCTCCCGTCACGGTCCGGGATATGACCGTTGCGACGTCGCAACAGCTCGGTGGGGATATCCTTCCGGGCTTTACTAAATAGGAGAGAATAAATATGAGAGATATTACATTATGCCACCCGCGGCTCCAGACGCTTTCCGCGGAGCTTATCAAGGAATGCGAGAAGCAGGGACTGCAGATCAAAATTGGTGAGACGCTGCGTACCACGGCAGAGCAGGATGCCCTGTATGCTCAGGGACGCACGAAGCCGGGGACTATTGTCACGAATGCGAAAGGCAGCAGCTACAGCTCTTATCATCAGTGGGGAGTGGCGTTTGATATTTACAGAGCCGACGGCCGCGGTGCCTATTATGATAAAGATGGATTCTTTTCCAAAGTCGGGAAGATCGGAGTGGCACTTGGTCTCGAATGGGGTGGAAATTGGAAATCCATCGTGGACAAGCCACACTTTCAGCTTCCAGACTGGGGATCATCAACGAGTGGAATCAAGAAGATTTATAAGACCCCTGAGCAGTTCATGAAGACATGGCCAGCGACGGAGCAGAAGACCATCACTCCGGGCTGGCAGCATGATGCACACGGCTGGTGGTGGCAGAACGAGGACGGTTCCTGGGTAGCGAATGACTGGCGTCTGATCAACCACCACCATTACCTCTTCGGGGCAAACGGTTACGTCAGGACTGGCTGGCACCGTTGGAATCCAGACACAAAGCAGGTGGATCCGACTGACGGCTCCGGAGACTGGTATTATCTTCAGGAGGATGGAGAGCTACAGGGGGCGTGCTGGCACAGTAGAGCGACCGGTGCAATGGAAGTGTGGTATGTAGAAAAATAGGGAGAAGGCGGCATCCTGCATAAGCAAGAGCCGCCTCTTAAATGGTCATGAAAGATACTAAAGATAAGATAAAAACAACGATTACACAACCTCTCACCAATATAAACGTAAACATTCTGGATTTGTGACTGCTTTTTTAAGGAAAATATCATAGGTTTCTGCTATATGGTGGACCTGACGGCGAGATGGGTGCGTCCATGCGCTATCTCTCCCAGCGCTACTCAATGCCGTATGGGGAGCAGAAAGCGGTTCTGACGGATATCGGAACGGAGGAGCTCGCCCATCTGGAGATCGTCGCGGCGATCGTTCACCAGCTCACGAGAAACTTAACAGCGGAGGAGCTGGAAGCGCAGGGATTCGGCCCGTACTATATCGACCATACCACGGGGATCTGGCCCCAGGCAGCCGGCGGCGTGCCGTTTAATGCCTGCGAATTCCAGTCGAAGGGTGATCCGATCACCGATCTGTTTGAGGACCTTGCTGCGGAACAGAAAGCCCGGAGCACCTACGACAACATCCTTCGTGTCGTGACGGATCCAGATGTCTGCGAACCGATCCGTTTCCTCAGAAAACGCGAGATCGTCCATTTCCAGCGCTTCGGCGAAGCACTCCGCGGCCTCCAGGACCGGCTCGATTCCAGAAATTTATATGCGTTCAATCCGAGCTTCGATCCGGCACCGGTGAGGGCAGGAAATTCACGGTAGAAGAATAGAAAAAGAGATCCCGTTCCTTTTCCATAAAATTTATGGGAGGAAGGGATCTCTTTTCTCGTCAAGGGTCAGACAGGACTACATCTTGCACTGGAAGGAATCACAGTCGGTACATTCCTTTTTTGTAGGATTGAGCTCATGCGTTCCTACATGGATGCGGTCTAAGGTGCAGTAATCCACATTTTCCGCATGATGCACGCAGTTATGGATCGAGCACTGGATGCTGTCGTTCTTTTCCTGATTCATCATTTCTCACCACCTTTTTCTGGGATGGTATCAGTATAACCGGACGGCAGAAAATGATGCTGGAAGAAAATGACAGGAATTTATGCGACAGTCTGGAAAAAGCCATTTGAACCGGAATCCAATAACTTAAGCATTTCCTGTTTTCTTATAGGAACCGGAAAAATATTTCATGATATCACGTCTCGTGATAATTCCGATAAAGGATTTATTGTCATCGAGTACCGGGACAAAGTTCTGCTGCATCGCCTTGTCCAGCAGATCTTCCATTTTCGCACCGGCATTTACCGGGCTGTTGTCCTGACGGCGCTTTACTTCCATGATGGAGATCAGCTCCATATCCTTTAAACTCTGGTTCATATGGCTCTTCATGTACCAGAGCAGATCACCTTCCGTCAGCGTTCCGGCATACCGTCCTTGTTTCGTAAGGATCGGCAGGGCGGAGTAGCGGTGCGCTTCCATCAGGTCGATCGCTTCTCTCAGGTTCGCATCAGAATAGATAAATGCCACATCACTCTTTGGTGTCAGAAAAAACAGAATATTCATGTGTCTCTCCTTTAATATCCAAGATCTTCATTGATAAATACCATTTCAACTTCCATTCCGGTACAGGGGCGTTCTAAGATCAGGATCGCGTTACAGATCCTCTCCGGACTGTTGCAGTCATAGCACTTTTTGTCATCGGACACGACGCAAGGAGTCTTCTTGTTAAAACGCGCCGCGTTCTTTGGACAGGCGATATTTCGCGCGCGATCCATTGCGGAGGACAGATCCGGCGCGATTTTATTTTTCCCGATCACATAGTATACTCGTTTCGGTCCAAATAAGCTCTCGGAAAGACGGTTTCCGGTCCCGTCGATGTTGATGATCTGGCCGGTCGCGGCAGCGGCGTTGGCACTCAGGATATATACGGTGGAATCTTTCGCCTTGATCCTTGCATCCGGTCCCTGTTCCCAGTGCCAGATCACTTCGTTGTCTTTTCCGAGGATCTCAAAGAGATTCATCTCTTTTGCGGTGATAGAGCCGCCAAAGCCGACCTTCTCGCCCTTGATCTGGTTACTCAGATAAGCGGCAGCTTCCTCCTTTGTCTCGAAATATGATGTATGAAAACGATGGTTTTCAAAGTTCTTTTTTAATACTGCGTAATCCATAGGTTCTCGATGTTCCTCCTTCGGGTACAGGCGGCAGCCGCCGCCGGGTCAGTGGCGCAAAAACCGGTCCAAAAGAAGCAGCGGATCAGCTTTTTCTTGCGTAAATAGAGTCATGATACTTCACCATGACTCGTCTATTGACATTATAGCATAAATTGTAACAAAAAGAGGGAAGAAAACATGAATTATTTGTGAAAAAATTCGAAAAGAGTCATAGTATATGAAAAAAAGGTTCCTGCCTGGAGTTCTTTGGATGGGTGATTTTGATATCATATTGACATTAAAAAAATAGAATATGATGTAGGCAGCTAAGAAATGTGGTGAACTTTTCTCATGCGACGCAAAAACCCCAGAGGCTGCCACCTCTGGGGTTTTCTTGTATTAATGAAAACTATGATAGACATAAAAAAAGAAGCTGTATGGAATTCCATACAGCTTCATGACCTGTCCGGGAATCGAACCCGGGTTTACGCCGTGAGAGGGCGTCGTCTTGACCGCTTGACCAACAGGCCTTGATTTGTATAAGTCGAGGCGACAAGATTCGAACTTGCGACCTCTGCGTCCCGAACGCAGCGCTCTACCAAACTGAGCCACGCCTCGATGTCTTTAAGGCTTTGTGTTTTGTGCTGTTCACCAGCGACTCGTATATAATAGCATGACCTTGAAAAAAATGCAAGCGTTTTTTTGAAAAAATTTCAATTTTTTGAAAAAAAGTTTTTTCGGCGAATCTTCCGGGATCAAGAAAAACCTCACAAAGCCTTATTTTATAAGGAAAAACAGCAATCGATGGGTATGGGAATCATGCGCTGCGAGCAGGAAGAAAAATGTCCGGAAAGTTCACAGAAACCAAAAAAATCGAAAAGAAACATGAAAATTCAATTCAAAGATCGATAAGAACACTATGACCCTGACGGCAGATCCTAAATGCAAGCAATATGAAGATGCATGAATCATATTTCAGTACAGTCTGTTATACAGAACTGTATTTCAAGCGATTGACGGAATGAATAAAAAGACTGCCGCATTTCTACTCCTGCGGCAGTCCCAAAAAGAGGGGATTTATATTGTAAATGTTTTTAAAACAAAAGGGAGGGACCGGCAGAACTCTCTGCCGGTCAAGTATGAAAAAGTATATTTTGTTCCAGGCTTGCTGTCCTGTTACGCTTTACAGGATACTGGAAAAATGTGTCGAAATATTGTGTTTGATGTGAAAAAATTGTGAAATCGCTGTAGGATAGAATGCTCACCTGGAAGGAAGCTCCTTTTTCGGGCATGAGTTTTCTGGAGTGGAAATTACGGAGAGAAAGAAGGCGGGGAGGATCGTGCAGATCAAGACTGATAAAATTATAACAATTTCTACTCCGAAACGGTTGCAGGAACGTTCTAATTGGTATAAAATATAGATGTTTCTGCGATGATAGTACCGATATCAAAGCGTTGGACGGAAAGCTCCGTTCCGACCGCAGAAATATGATTGCATTTATAAAGAGCGCAGGAAGCTGCCGTTTGGAGCGGGCTCCTGCAGTCACGCAATAAAGGAGAAAAAATCATGAGCAAAAAGCCAGTAGTGTTAATGATCCTCGATGGTTACGGACTGAATAAAACACATGAAGGAAATGCGGTATATGAGGCGAAGAAGCCGGTGATGGACCGCTTAGTGAAGGAGTGCCCGTTTGTGGAGGGTCAGGCCAGCGGACTTGCTGTCGGACTTCCGGACGGACAGATGGGAAACTCTGAGGTCGGACACCTGAACATGGGCGCAGGCCGCATTGTTTACCAGGAACTGACAAGAATCACAAAGTCTATCCAGGACGGCGATTTCTTCAAGAACGAAGAGTTCCTTGCAGCTGTTGAGAACTGCAAGAAGAATAACTCCGCGCTTCACCTGTTCGGACTCTTATCCGACGGCGGCGTGCACAGCCATATCACTCATGTCTACGGACTCTTAGAGCTCGCAAAGAGAAACGGTCTCGACAAAGTATTCGTTCACTGCTTCTTAGACGGACGTGACACTCCGCCGGCATCCGGAAAGGATTTTGTCGCAGCTTTAGAGGAGAAGATGAAAGAGCTCGGTGTCGGCAAGGTGGCATCCGTTATGGGACGTTATTACGCGATGGACCGTGACAACCGCTGGGATCGTGTGGAGCTTGCGTATAAGGCACTGACAGCGGGCGAGGGCAATAAGGGAACATCCGCAACGGAACTGATCCAGGCGTCCTACGATGACGGAAAGACAGATGAGTTCGTTGTTCCGGCTGTCGTGACAGGAGAAGATGGAAATGCGATCGGAACCATTAAGGACAATGATTCCGTGATCTTCTTCAACTTCCGTCCGGACCGCGCAAGAGAGATGACCCGCGCATTCTGTGATGACGAGTTTACAGGATTTGCGAGAGCGAAGAGGATCAAGACCACCTATGTATGCTTTGTTGATTACGATGAGACGATCCCGAACAAACTTGTCGCATTCAAGAAAGAGACGATCAAGAATACTCTCGGTGAGTTCCTTGCTGCCCACGGGAAGACTCAGGCGAGAATTGCTGAGACAGAGAAATATGCCCACGTTACCTTCTTCTTCAACGGCGGCGTTGAGGAACCGAATCCGGGTGAGGACCGTATCCTCGTGAAGTCCCCGAAGGTCGCAACCTATGACCTTCAGCCGGAGATGAGCGCACCGGCCGTTTGTGAGAAGCTGACAGACGCGATCCGCTCCGGAAAATATGATGTTATCATCGTAAACTTCGCAAATCCGGATATGGTAGGCCACACAGGCGTTGAGAACGCGGCGGTCAAGGCCATCGAGGCTGTCGACGAGTGCGTCGGAAAAGCAGTTGAGGCGATTAAGGAAGTCGACGGCGTAATGTTCATCTGCGCTGACCACGGAAACGCAGAGCAGCTGATCGACTACAAGACAGGCGAGCCGTGGACCGCACACACAACGAATCCGGTTCCGTTTATCCTCGTAAACGCAGGCGAGGGCTATGGTCTCAGAGAGGGCGGCTGCCTTGCAGATATCGCTCCGACCCTGATTGAACTTATGGGAATGGAACAGCCGAAAGAGATGACTGGTAAGTCTCTGCTTGTGAGAAAGTAATAAAGGCTGGTGTGTTGTAAAACAGCGGCAGAAAATATGAAGAATAGTTCCGGCAGTGTGGACGCAGAGAGTCTGTATGCCGGGACTATTTTTTTGTGCACACTTGACATAAGGATTCCCGGAGCATTAAGATGAAGGAAATGATTTCGGACAGGACAGAAGGAGAGCAGTATGGAACAGGAAACAAGAATCGCGGTAGTGGGAATTATTGTGGAAGATAAAGAGGCTGTGGAGGAGATCAACAGAATCCTTCACGATTACAGCCCGTATATTATCGGAAGAATGGGACTTCCGTACGAGAAGAAACAAGTGAACATCATCAGCGTCATCGTTGACGCCCCGTCTGACCGGATCAGTGCGCTTTCAGGGAAGCTTGGAAAGATCAAGGGGATCAGTGCGAAGGTGATGTATTCGAAGAACGGGCAGTAGGGAGAAACTATGATCGAAAAAATCAAGATCCGCGGCGCACGGGTCCATAACTTGAAAAATATTGATGTGGACGTTCCTTTAAACAAGATCGTCGCCATCGGCGGAGTCTCGGGTTCGGGAAAATCATCTCTGGCTCTGGGTGTCCTCTACGCGGAAGGCTCCAGGCGCTACTTAGAGGCTCTCTCCACCTACACGAGACGCCGTATGACCCAGGCGGCGAAGGCACAGGTGGATGAGGCACTCTATGTCCCGGCGGCGCTGGCGCTTCACCAGAGGCCTGGGATCCCGGGGATCCGCAGTACCTTCGGAACAGGAACGGAGCTTTTAAACAGCCTGCGTCTCATGGTGTCGAGACTGGCGAGCCACCGATGTCCGAACGGACATTATATCGAACCAACCCTTCTTGTGGCGGCGGGAAAGGAACTCTCCTGTCCGAAGTGCGGGGAAAAATTTTACGCCCCGTCGGCGGAGGAACTGGCCTTCAACAGCCAAGGCGCCTGCAGGACATGCGACGGAACGGGAATCGTACGCACTGTTAACCGTGCGGCCCTGGTGCCGGATGAATCCCTTACCATCGATGAGGGCGCGGTAGCTCCGTGGAATTCCCTCATGTGGTCCCTGATGACGGACGTCTGCCGGGAGATGGGGGTGCGGACGGACGTGCCATTTAAGGATCTCACGGAGAAGGAAAAGAACATTGTATACAACGGACCGGCGGAGAAAAAGCACATCTTTTACCATGCCAAGAACAGCAATCAGGCGGGTGAGCTTGATTTTACTTATTATAATGCGGTCTACACGGTGGAGAATGCCCTGGCGAAGGTAAAAGACGAAAAGGGCATGAAGCGAGTGGAAAAGTTCTTAAAACAGGACATCTGCCCGGATTGCGGCGGTTCCAGACTCTCGGAGGCAGCGAGAGCGCCGAGGCTCCGGGGAATCTCCCTGGATGAAATGTGCCGAATGCCATTAAATGACCTCATGGAGTGGGTCCGCAGTGTGCCGTGGTCTCTTCCGAAGGAGATGCGCCCGATGGCGGAGAATATCTGCGCGTCGTTTCTAGAGGTGGCAAAGCGGTTATTAGACCTTGGGTTGGGATATCTCTCCCTGGACCGCGCCGCATCTACACTCTCCACTGGGGAACGCCAGAGAATGCAGCTCGCGAGAGCCGTGAGAAACCGCACGACGGGTGTCCTCTATGTGCTGGACGAGCCGTCTATCGGTCTTCACCCGTCGAATATCGAGGGACTCACCGGTGTCATGCATGACCTGATTGCAGACGGAAACTCCGTAGTTCTCGTGGATCATGACGTCCAGATCTTAAAGGAGTCTGACTGGATGATCGAGATGGGACCGGAAGCCGGGGCTGGCGGCGGAACCGTCATTGCGGAGGGGACCATCGGGGAGATCGAAGAATCGGGAAAGTCGGTATTGGGACCGTTCCTATCCGGAAAAGCGGATACCTGCACGAGAGTCCGGGCGAATCGGGAGAATATGTTTGAGTATGGAAAAATCCATATCTCCACCGGAAATATCCACACGGTAAAACCTTTGTCTGCGGATATCCCGAAAGGTCGGATGACCGTGGTCACAGGAGTTTCCGGTTCCGGAAAGACGACTTTCGTCTTAGAGAGTCTGATCCCGGCGTTATCCGCCATGATTCACGGCGAAAAACGTCCGGAACACGTCCATGAGATCCAGGCGGAGGGGATCCGTCAAGTGAAGCTCATCGACGCGGCACCCATCGGCACGAATGTCCGCTCCACGGTGGCGACCTATGCGAATGTCCATGATGAGCTGCGAAAGATCTTTGCGAGAACACCGGACGCGAACCGTCTTGGGTATAAGACCGGGGATTTCTCCTACAATACGGGAAAACTCCGCTGCCCTGGATGTGACGGAACAGGCGTGATCAGCCTGGATGTCCAGTTCCTGCCAGACGTGGAGATCCCGTGCCCGGACTGCCGCGGATCGAGGTACGCGAAGGAGGCGAATCTCGTGAAGCACACGGATAAAAGGGGAGTTTCCCATTCCCTGCCGGAATTTATGGATATGGATATCAATACGGCGCTGGAGAATTGCAGGGATATGAAGATTGTCTCCCAGAGACTGTATGTATTAAAGGATTTAGGACTTGGCTACTTGACTCTGGGCGAGGAGACCCCGAGTCTCTCCGGCGGCGAGGCCCAGCGACTGAAACTCGCAAGCGAGATGGGAAAAGCCCAGGAGGACACGGTCTTCGTCTTCGATGAGCCGACGATCGGTCTTCACCCGGCGGATGTCCAGGTTCTCCTCGGTGTATTCCAGACGCTGATTGAAAACGGAGCCACCGTCCTTGTCATCGAACACGACCTGGATGTGATTAAAAATGCCGACTACATCATCGACATGGGCCCTGGCGGCGGAGAACAGGGCGGCCGGATTGTTGCGTGTGGGACGCCGGAGGAGATCAAAAATGTGAAAGAAAGTGTGACGGGGAGATACCTGTAAGGTGGAGTACATATAATACAAGATATTTAGACGAAGTTACTTGTTATGCTTTTGACATATCTCATAAGAAAACTGCTTTATATCATCTGATATTTGTTTTGACATCAGCAATTTCTTTCTATACTTGCATACGAATATGATACTGTAACAAATATTTGTGTCTGTTTTTTGATTTCCACGTTTCCATAACGCAAGTATAGCACAAACCTCCGCTTCCGGCTACCTTAACCCACCGTCTAAAGCCAGTGGGATTGCGGTAGCCCTATTTCAAAAAATACCAAAACATAAGGAAGACGGAAGCTGGGACGGCACGGACAGCTGGCGCGGGCAATAAGGGAACAGCCGAAAAAGATGACTGGTAAGTCTCTGTTGGTAAGAGAGTAAGAGAACTTTGGCGCAATAAGATCATGTAAAAATAAAAACAGTTCCGGCGATATGGACAGAAGTGTCTGTATGCCGGGACTGTTTTTATGTAACAGGAAATTAAGATAAAAGAAATCTTGCATGGCATTATTCCCGTATGATATCAAGCAGGGTGTCATCTCTGGTTTCGAACCATTTCATAAAGGCATACCATTTTTTGCCATAAGACGTATGCTTCCGAACAAAAAATGTATAGACGATCATGATTACCGCCATCTCGATCATTCCGAAAACAAGTCCAAATGCGAATATATCGGTTATTTTGTTGGATTCATCATTAGAAATCACGCCTTTCAGCTGGTTTTGGTCATCTAATAATAAGGTTAATGCTCTCTGATGCGGAAAGTCTGTATCAAGATTTAAGCCAAGCCTGGAGACATCATATTGATAGGAACTGCCTTCTGTATACATTACCGTGGTCGGACTGGTTCGCACTCCTCCTTTAAAAGTTGTTGCGTTATAAGCTGTCAGCAATTCATTTGTCTTCAGGTTCTGGATGTGATGGCTTAACAGTACAGTGCCACAACAGATGATTATGGATATAAAGATCCAGAGAAGGCAGTGGAATATCATTTTCTTAAAGGCGTTCGTTACCTTTGCATAGGTTGCATGGTCTAAAGTTCTTTGCCCATAACCTAAAGCATTTGCAACTTCATCAAAATTAATAGCAGTATGTAGAAATAAGCCTGCATTACTCATCGGTTATCATTCCCTTCCGCATACAGGTAAACAGGTATTCCATAAATGCTTCCTTTGTCTCTTTTTTCTTTCGACGGCTGCAGAAAAGGCAGGAACCATTTTTCAGACGGACAGAGCCATCCTCATCCACAGAGATCACCTGCGAAAAATTGAGGAGGAGACTGCGGCCGCTCATATAAAAACGTCCGCCCTTTGGCAGCAGCGCCATTAGATCCGAAAAAGAGAGGCGCATGGCAACGTCCCCTTTTAACGTGTGGATGATCAGGCGGTGATTCTGCGTTTCCGCGTATAAAAAATCATCCAGAAGAATCCGCTGGCAGGATGACTGTCCCTGTCCAAGGACAGCTTGAATCTCAATGTAAGCCGGTTCGGAAAGAAAGGTGCGGATCTCATTGAGGCACCAGTCCAGAGCGTCTGCATCCACCGGCTTTAAGAGATAGTCAAGCGGATGTACCCGGTATCCCTCAAGGGAATAATCCCGCTCATTGCTCACAAAGATAAGAGGGATCCGTGCGGCAACAGTTCGAAGCTTTTCGGCTGTTTCAATCCCGTTCAGACCGTTTTTTGCAAGCATAATATCCATAAATACAGCGTTGAAAAGACCGGGGCGGAAAGCCTTTAAAAAGGCTTCACCGCTCTCATAGCAGGTAAAATCAGCCATTTCTCCATGCTCCTCGAAATTCTTCTGTATTAAATCGATCAGATGCTTCTGATCGAAAACGAAATCTTCCACAATAGCAATATGCATCATAATTGCAGCACTCCCTTCACCACGATGCTTCTGAACCAAATAGGTCGAGGTTTGACCATTTGCGTCGAGGTGGTTTTCAGAAAAACACGTAATTGATATACTATTAGTATAGAAGATTATGCGAAAAATGTAAATATTGCGGGAACTTGATGTTTATCTCAGTCGAGAAGACTTCCACCTCTTTTTGGTGGTAGTAATCGCAAATTTGTCTCAGTGGGAGGAAAATAGTATGAGAAAAAAATCAAAACGAATTTTAGCAGCTGCATTGTCAGCTATATTAATATGGAACACATGTGAATGGCAGCCGCAGGCGTTGGCGGCCGGTTCACTGCAGCGGATCGGGGATGAAACGGAGTCAGATGATACTGCGGAAACAGCAGAAAAAGAAGCTGCATTAAAAAAATCTGCATTAAAAGCCTCTCCGTCGGATGCTTCTCCGTCGAATGCGGAAGTAAAAGATAACCGCGGCGAGTCAGGTGCAAACGGAGCACCAAACGGCGCAGCAACAGGAGCAGAGATAAAAGCAGAGATAGAGGCATTTCTGGAGCTGGATGAGGCCATTGCGGTGCAGAAGCTCTCTCTGGGTGCCAAAGAAAGCGATATCATCCTTCCGGATACTCTGGAGGTTCGGATGAAGCAGGAAACCTCAAAGGATGCTCAAAAAGCAGAAGGCGAACAGCAGATAGATGCGGAAGCTGACACCGAAAAAGAAAGTGCAGAAACGGAAGCAGATGAGGATATCAGCAGGATTTCCGGCGTGACCTGGAAGCTGGATATCAATGAAAGCGACTACCCGGAATTTCATGGCGGAATCTCCCCACAGGACTATTTTGAAGAATTTGACGAGGATGGAGAACCCATTGAAACCTCCTATAAAACCTGGGCAGGCTATCATGAGGCAAACCAGGACTACAACGGCTGTGCCTATGTCTACACACCGGTTCTGCCGGAGGAATATTCACTGGGAGAGAAGGCAGAGCTTCCGGAAATCTGCGTTCTCGTAGGAGAGATGCAGCTGATGACTCTGGCAGGCGAGGAGTATAACCTGAATGAGCCTCTGACCATTAATAGCAGTAATGTAAATCAGCTTAATGGAAAAACCATAACCGGCAGCTATTGCCCGAGTACCCGGCCAGAGCTTACATATAAAGACATCAAGGGCGGTATCACAATTGATAATGTTACGGTCGATTTGACGATTAAAAATGTAACGATCAAATCTGATGGGGCCAGAGGATGGAATCTGGCCGGTATTTACCTGAAAGGCAATGCCCAGCTGAATCTGACCTTAGAAGGAAAAAATACTCTTTTGGGACTGGATGAGGGAGCCGGAATCGAGGTTGAGAAAAATGCAACGCTGGTTATTACAGAGCAGAGTAAAGGAAGCCTGAGGGCAGTGGGAGGTGCCTATGGTGCCGCTGGTATCGGAGGAAGAGCCGGATCAACAGGTTACGAAGGTGAAAATGAGGAATACGGAACAGGAAAAATTATAATTAAGGGCGGAACCATCGAAGCTGTAGGTGGAGATTGGTGGGTTCGTGCGGATAATTATCATGGAGGAGCCGGAATCGGAACCGGTCTGTATGGAATCGGCGGAACCATTAAAATACTGGGTGGAACGATAACAGCAGAAGGAGGAAGGGAGACAGGAGCCGGAATCGGAGGCGGAGCTGGTGGAGGTGTAGACACGATCGTAATCGGCGGAGAGAATGGCGAAGCTCCCAATATAACCGTATCTTCTTATAATAATAAAACATCAGGATATCAGGGAGCTGCCATCGGCACCGGATGGAATGGAGTGAGTGATTTAAAATTATCCTGCGGCGATATCCGGATATTAAGTGGATCTGTTACGGTAAAGGGCGGAAATATTGGTTATGGAGTGTTAAAGGTTGTTGATGGAAATAGCATGGAAGGCGGCAGTGTCACTATTTCCGAGGCGGTGAAGCTGGAGCTGCCGGTTGGAAGCAACATTAAGCCCCGGGGAGAATGTACCTACGGGAAGAAAACATTCCGGATCGCCGCTTATGATAACCAGCTACCAGATGGAACCTATCAGGCTGACATATCCCTGTATCGGGAAAATGATACAGAAAAAGCAACTCCGGTTTATGAAACAAGCACTCAGATGACCGTCTCCGGATTCAGGGGAACGATACCGGATATAACCCAGTGGATAGGCCATTCTGGAAATATGCAGATGGTTGTAGTGCTGAAGCCTTCCGGTGGCGGGGAAGGTAAGACGATGGAGGGAAGGGTTGCTTTAAACAAAGGAAAGGATGAAACCATCTCCGTCACACTTGGAAAAACTGCCTACCAGAAGACAATGGATCTGACTATCCATGATGGCCGTTTGAAGAATGATAAGAATTATACACTGACGGCTCGGTTGGGGGAAGAAGCAAGCGAAGGCGGCACTGCACCGGATGTAGTAACCTATTTATCTCAAAAAGCTTCCGGTTATCAGCTAAAGACTGATAAAGTCAGCTGGTATACGCCTCTGTCCGGAGTGGTTCCGGTATCGGTTCAGGTAAAGGAAGAAGGAGGGGAAGGAGAAAATACGAATAGCTTTACAGTAACAGGATCCCTCTCGATGGAGTCAAAGGAGGAAAAGAATCTTTCCCTTACCATCGGAGAACCCCTGTATCCTGTCCGGTTCCACTTCTATTCATCAAAGGTGCAGGCGGCAGAGAACGTATCCCTGACAGCCGGACGGCTGGCTGGAGCTGTCTCAGAAGCTCCGGTGGAATTAAAGCAGGACGAAGGCCAGTTTGCCTTTGACGGGAAGCTGACAATCGATGCAGAAGCAGGCAATCATGCATCTGCTCTGGCATATCTTCCGGCCGGAAATTACCGGTTTGTGATAAATACAGGCATCACAGAATTAGGCAGCTCCGGTGGAAACTTTACTCTGGACAACGAAATGGTAAAGGCAGCGGCTGCCGGAACGGATATCATCGTATTAAATGCGGCAGAGGCACTGGAGGGAGAGCTGGATCTGTCCCTTGGAAATATATCTTTTTTAGAGGAAAATAGTCAGCTGACAATTTTATATTCTAAAAGAGATGCTTCCGGCCAGGCGGTTACAGCAAAGCTAATAGACCAGTCCTATGATAAATGCTATCGGATCACTTCATCTGGGAATAAGGTAGAGAAGTATCATCTCTCCGTGGATATCCCAGCTTCCAGGGAACTAAAGCTCGTATTAAAGAATCTTACGATTACACCGGAAAAGGCTATCGCACCGATTCAGATAAACGGAGAGTCCCAGGTGATCACCTATCTGGAAGGGGAAAACAAGATTTCGATTAATAAATCAGAGAAATCTTCATCAAGGTTCACTGTTTCACCTGCCGGCATCAGTGTGGCGAAAGGTGCAAAGCTTACGATTGACAATGAGCCGGGACAGCAGGGCTCCATAGAGGTGCTCAATAATACAAATGTAGACAGGAGTGGTGCAGCAATTGGAGGAAATGGAGAGCAGGATGCAGGAATCATTCACATCAAGGGGGGAACTGTAAGTGCAACTTCCGCTTCTAAAGGAGCGGCTATTGGTGCTTCGGTAGGAAAAAGTGTAGAAGAAATACGGATTAGCGGAGGAAATGTAACTGCAAAAAGTAGTGGTGGTGCCGGAATCGGAACAGGAGGTGCTTTTAGGAAGGAGGAAAGAACCGGTAAAATCGTGATTGAAGGCGGAACGGTGAATGCAAGCTCGTGGAGTGGTGCCGGAATTGGAAGCGGTTATGGATATGTCCCTGGAAGCTCAGCGATAATTGCAAAGATTGAGATTCATGGTGGAATGATTACAGCCTATTCTTATGATGGTGCCTGCATCGGAAGTGGTAGAGACAGTTCATCGAAGGTGCTGATTGACGGCGGTACAATATGCTTAGAGAAAAAAGGAAGTGAAACAAAGAGGGACGCTGCTCATATTGGAAAGGGGTATGAGTCTACACAGGCACCAACCGATGTGACGATTGCGGGCGGAACGATCTGTTTGATAGGGGCGGATAGATATATACCGCGACCGATCATTTATGGATGGGAAAAGACTGCAGATGGAAAGTGGCAACAGAATAAGCCCAAAGATGCGAACGGTAACCCGGTTTATTACACCACAGCGAATCTGACCGGTATCTATGAGAATAATACACTGGTTGAAAAAGCAGGTATTGAAGGAAGCTCCTACGGCTTTAAAGATGTCCGGACAGATTCCAGCGGAAAGCTCTATATGTACCTTCCGGCATCGAAGGCAGTGAAAGCCTCCTTTGGCGGTGTGGAATTTACCGGAAAGGTTGAGGCAGGTAAGGATGAGAATGTGTTGGAGCGTGAACAGACCTCCATTGATTATCAAAGGGAAGTCCTGAAAAATATGGCTCTGTATGATCTCGAATATGCGAGATCCATGAAGGTTATAGATTGGACAAAGATCCCGGCAGGCGGCGAGGTTTCTCTGACAGAAATTCTGGATAAACAGCCGGAGAGTGCGACCGAGATTACTTTGTATGTGCGAAAGGCGGCCGCAGGTTCCGAAGCAGCAGGCGAAGCAGCCGAGATAAAGATTCCGGTAAGACCGAAAAAACCGGATCCGATACAGATAACAAATGTAACGAAAGACAGCTACCTTATTAAGGCTGGGACGGCCGTTCCCGGTTGTGAGTATGGAATTGCAGAATCCGTGGATGGTGAGCTTCAGTGGCAGTCAGGGGCTTGGTTTAAGAATCGGCAGCCAGGTCATACCTATTATATAACCCTTCGTGTGAAAGCAACAGACAGCAGCTTTGCATCGAAGCCGGCTGAACGCTTGTCGGTGACAACGCCGGATATCTTACAGATCGGCGGCTCCGGCACTGTATCCTTTGAAGCAAAGGGAACCTATGGACAGACCCTTGCAGATATTCCGGTACAGCTGGCAGCGGGATTTCAGGTTGTTAATTATGGTGGATCGCCGGTTTCTGGAACATGGAGCTTCAGTAAGGATCAGAAAGGAACGCCCACTTCATCCATTTATCCGGAGGTAAAGGGAACAACTGCATATCAGGTAGAATTTAGCCCGGAGGGAGCACCGGAAGGGCAGTATGGAAATAGTTTGGAAAGAGATGTGGTTCCGGAGATATCACCGAAAGAGTTGACCGCAGTTCTTTCGACACCTATTGAAAAAGACTATGACGAAAGTACCGATATTGCGTTAGAGGCAACGGTGAATATAGGTGCTTCGGGTCAGAGCTATACCATCAGTGGCCTGAAAGGAAGCTTTGAAGATGCCAATGCCGGAACCGGTAAGACGATAACCATTGATCCTTCAGAGGCAGTCATTGAGACCGAGGGCAGTGCAGTGAATCTGCAGAATTACCGTGTGGTATATCCGGCTCAGACGACCGGAACGATCCGTCCGATACAGGGTTCGGTTTCAATCGATCCGGAAGCATGGACCGGAGAAAAAACCTATGGAGATGACAGCTTTTCCTTGACGGGTGTGAATGTAGTGGGAGATGGAGCTCTGAAGTATGAAAGCTCCAATGAAAATGTTCTCACCGTGGATGCACAGGGTCAGGTGACCATCAAAGGTGTCGGTTCCGCCGATGTAAGCATCACCATGGCAGGCGGAACGAATTACCTTGGCACAAGCACACCGGCAAAGAGAAAGATCACCATTGAAAAAGGAACACTCACCCTTGCCTTAACGGCTGTGAACCGGAGTACCGGAGCGCAGCAGCCGGAAGGGATTCTCGGAACCTACGAGGATGATTTTGATATCATTGCAAGTATTCAGGGAGCGTATGGTGACAAGCTGCAGGGTAAGATCCGCTTCTATGACAATGGAAATCAGGTTCCGGATACGATCCCTGTAGGGGAAGCTGGAACGGCGGTTCTCAACCTGACGAAGCCGGGAGTCGCATCCGTAGGAACGCACAGGATGACAGCCGAGTTTGATTTTGACACTTATGATGAGTGGACAGCCAAATACAACACGCCTGCTCCGGCTGCGTATACCTTCGCAATCGGAAAGGTGGCTGTACCGCAGATCACCTGGCCGACGGCAGCGTCGGTGAAGGCGGGAAGTCCTCTGAGTGATTCTGCCTTATCAGGAGGAAGCACCGAATACGGAAGCTTTGCCTGGAAGAATCCGGCCCAGACGGCACAGGCGGGCACCCATAGCTACGAGGTGGTATTTACACCGAATGAATGGGCATCTGCTCGTTATGAGATCGCAGCAATGATCGGTACGGCAGAAGTGACAGCAACGGAAGATAAGCCGGATGAAACGGAAAAACCGGGCGAAACGGAAAAGCCGGGAGAAACAGAAAAGCCGGGTGAAACAGAAAAGCCGGGCGAAACGGAAAAGCCGGGCGAAACGGAAAAGCCGGGCGAAACAGGCAAACCGAACGAATCGAACAGAACGGATGATTCAGATGATTCGGATGAGCCAGAAAGACCGAGTCGCAACAACCAGTCCTCCGGACAGGATAAAACCTCCGGCAGCGGTGCAGTCAGCCAAGATTCAGTCAAAGGAACGATCGACAGTACGGCAGGAATTATCACAGGAGAAACAAACAGCTTTGTCAATGACGGAAAGAGCCATTGGATGATGGATGGGCATGGCTGGTGGTTACGCTTTGCAGATAATACCTATCCGAAGGGAAGCGTGCGTGAATCCGGTGGTGTTTCGCATTGCTGGGAGCAGATCAACGGAAAATGGTGGGCCTTTGATGAAACGGGTTATGCTAAGACAGGCTGGTTAAGAGACGAGGATTACGGCGGCTGGTTCTATATAGATCCGGAACACGGCATGCAGACCGGCTGGGTGCTTCTCGATGGAGTTTGGTACTATTTTAACCCGATTTCCGATGGAAAGAGAGGGATTATGTACGCCGGACAAAGGACACCGGACGGATACTATGTAGATAAAAACGGTGTCTGGGACGGAAGAAACAAGCAGTAAAGCGAGTTTCAAGCCGAACTTCCGTGAGACTTGGCGCGTGATTCTGGTAAGAGAAGCTGACATATTCCTGCCAGAATCACTGCGCAGGAAAAAAATCTGCTAAAATTAAGCTTGTTAGGCGTTTCGGTGAACGCTATAATAAAAAAGCATTAATCGGCATCGGAAACAGAAAAGCAATCGAATTGAAAGGATTCGATTGCTTTTTTAAATTTGGCATCCCCATTCCATCCATGTTCTCCATATAGATGTCCATAAAGACAAGTTGAAAATTGACCTGGGCGGCAGCTTTCAGACAGTTCTGCTCTGTCATCTGCTCTGTCATCCACAATCGCAATCTGCATCGCGCCATCTCCTTCGCACAATAATCCAATATTAGTATAACATAAAACCGTAGGAAAAACTTGCGTCTTAAACAGGAAACCTGCGTCTTAAACAAAGTCGGTTGCATTTCTCTTGACAAGATGCTACGCTAATTATAGTACCAGTCTTTTAGGTGAGAAGGGCTGATTTTTTGATTTCATAGGAAAGTTCGTCCTATGAAATCAAAAACGCTCCGCGAGGATCGCACTGCGGCGGAAAGGAAGAGTGCCGCTGTCGCGCCCCGCCGCAGGCGGAGAATCCTGCAAGCAGGATTCTTTTTCATTTTTCTTTTCGGGAAAGGAGGCCCGGCATGAAAATCGCACTTTGTACGGAATTAAGGAATGCAGAATGGTTTGAGAGCAGGCTGCGCTCCCTTTTTGATGGGGATGGGCAGCTTGCGATTGACGAATTGTGGAATGAGAACCAGCTTGCCCAGGCACTCCGGCGAAGCCGGTACCATGCGGTTGTCATCGCCATGACCGGAGCAAAGGGACTGGAGGCGGCCATTCAGGTGAAGCGGCTGGCACCGGAAGTACCGCTTGTCTGGTGGAGCGATGATGAAAACTTCGCCCTGATCGCGTATCAGCTTCGTATCCCGGCATTCCTCTCCATAGATTGTAGTGATCAGGAGCTATATGAGGCGATGGAGTCCATCAGGAAACGGAGGTATGGAAATGCGAATTGCGCTATGCAGCTATAGTCAGAAGGGGGAAGCAGTCTCCCGGCTTCTTCAGGGAAGAAGGGGAAGTAATGAATCAGGTGAGGAGGAAAAGTATGAATAAAAAATATTACCGGAGAGAACAAAACCGTCACGCTATATAGAAAATAATGACAACAGGAGGAAATGGATATGAGGTATAAAAAGAAGAAACGGCAGATCGTATCTGCAGCATTGGCGGCAGTGATGGCGATGCAGTTATGCGTACCGTCCGCAACGTTTGCGGCAGTACCTGCAAAAAAATTAAAGGTGATCACAGGATTTACAGAATTACCGGAGGAGGTCGCGCATATTCAGATCCCTGCGGATGCCGGAGAAAACCTTGAGGATTATCTGAATTTCCCAGAGACGATCGAGGCTTCGGTGGTGGAATATAAGAACGTGGATCATCAGAAAAATAATGCGGATCGCGATAAGGGCGCGGAAGATGAGAAAACGTCAGCAGACGACAGTGATGAGGAAGAAGACTTTGGAATTGCTACCGGCAGTAATGCGAAGAAAGAAAATCTGAATAAGGAAGAAAATCCGGAAACAGAAAATTCAGAAAACGTGCCGAATAGCAATGATGAGGAGGAAGCAGATAAACAGGAAGTTCAGGAGAAAGACCTGCAGAAAGAACAGCAGGGTAGGTATCGGATCGCTACTGACAGCGATGCCGACGATTTTCTCGAGGATGATGAGTTTGAAGATGAGGAAATCTCAGAAGATATCCCGGTGCTGACGGATATCAGCGTTACCTGGGAGCCGGATGAGAACCGGGAAGATGAAAGTGGTTTCTATTATTATCTTCCGGTTCTTCCGAGAGAGTATATTTTGGCAGCGGGCGTGGAGCTTCCGGAGATCGAGGTCAGCATGGACGGTGGAATCGCTTTGCTGGCATCAACAGGTACTTATGATATTGCGAATGGCGGTATCAACATCAACAGCAACACATTGGAACAGTATAATCATGCGACTATCACGGGAAGAAGTACGACCAATGTTATTCTGGTTAATGGTGTGGAGGCTACAATCACGATTTCGAATCTGGATATCCAGATCCCGATCGATAAGAACGCTACGACAGCAAGTAACTGGATACCGGCGATCCGACTGGTAGGTGGTGCAAAACTGAATCTGATTCTGGGGGGGGAAAATACACTCAAGGGCGGTGATCAGTGTGCGGCTATTGATGTGCCGGAAGGCTGTACCCTGACGATCAGCGGAGAGGGAAGCTTAAAAGCAACCGGTGGATCAGGCGCCGGAATTGGTGCGTCGAGAATGAGAAAGGGTTCCTTGGGGACGATTGTGATCGACGGAGGCAATATCGAAGCTTATGGCAGCGGGATGGCAGCAGGTATTGGCAGCTGTGTAGAGGGCGGCAGTGTAGAGGGCGACATTGTAAAGGGCGGCATCGGTACCATTATCATCAACAACGGAACTGTCTATGCCAAGGGCGGACATGGAAGCTACTCTGGGGATAGTAAAAATGTATACGGTGGAGCAGGAATTGGCGGTGGAGCGTACGGCTGCGTGGATCTGATTGAGATCAATGGTGGCAATGTGACAGCCTATGGAGGATATACTGCGAACGCGAGACACCCCGGAGCCGCAATCGGCACTGGCGGCGGTGGAACAAAACCGACAGACAAAGGTAAATACAAGTATGGTAATATTGTGATCAATGGCGGAACGGTTTCAGCCATTGCATATAAAAATAAAGTGTATGCGATCGGTGTCGCAGAGAAGCCCAGGATAGATGGTACCTTGGAGGGCTCCATTTCCATCAGTAATAAAGCAACAGTAAACTTAAATGGCGGCGATTATTTCCCGAAAAGTGAAAATTCCGGACTGAAAAACTATACCATTCAGGGCACGATTGCGGATGTACGATTCATTGAAAGAACTTATCCGGTGACAATCAGCGTGGGAGAGATTACCTGGGATGCAGGAATGATGAAGGTGAGCGATTATCAAGGTACACTTACGGCATCTAATTACCTGAAGCCATTAGCATCAGGGACACAGGTAACGGTAAAGGTGACGGTTGGAGACTATGTTTATCAGATGGAAGCTGACGTTGCTGACATTGATGATAAGAATGCAACGATCACTTTGAAGGCCGCAACTCCTCTTTATGAGACAAGATTAAAATTTGTTTCCACGGCGATCACGAGCGATCAGATATTACAGGCAACCGATATCACGATCAAGCAGGATGGTGTACAGTTGATCAATCAAGAAGGTCAAAGTGCAGCTATGGTCATTCCTTCCATGCAGATTTCGTATGATGAAGCGAACACGGGACATCTGACGGTATATCTGCCGGAAAATAGGAATAAAACAGAGATTTCGGTGACGGTACCGGGCTTAAATGACGGCAAGCCGATCACAGTATCAGGTAAGACGATTTCGACAATAACACCAAATGAAATTACGATGTTTAATTCTGATACCTCTTGTAGTCATGAGCACTATAATGCAGATGGATTTTGTGAAGTATGTGGTGCATATCAGGAGGCAGTACCGTGGCAGGGATATTATGAGATTTATAATGCCGGTCAGCTTTTCTGGTTTGCAAAGCAGTTTAATGATGGTAAAATCCCTAATACGAGCAATCTGAAGCTGATGAAGGATATTAAGATCCCGGACGGACATGACTGGACAAGCATTGGAAACATACGTGATAAGGCTTTCAATGGGACTATTGAGGGAAATTACCATGTAATTTCCGGACTGCGACCTGCTAATGACGGTGACGGTACAAGTTTTAAGCGGGGACTGGTGGCAAAGATTAGAAAAGGGCATGTACAAAATATAGGGCTGGTGTTGGAAGGTGGTTGGAATTGCGGGTTGTGTTATTCCGCTTATGATTTCGAAATTCAGAATTGTTTTGTAGTAGGAACAAATTTTTTAGGTGGTTGTCAAGACGGAGCGATGACTAATTGCTTGGCTGTATCAGGACAATCGTCAGGAAGTCCGTCCAATGATAGGGTTGGTTTTACGAACTGTTATGAGACAAAAAAGACTGGTTATAGTACTCCGGGTATTACTACTATAAGCGAAGAAAAACTGAAATCCGGAGAAATTGCCTATAAATTAAACGGTGAAAAATCAGATGGTACGTGGGGACAGGTGATCGGAACGGAGGATTACCCGCATTTCCGCAAGTACAGTAAGACGGTATATTATGATCAAGCTACTAAGACATATTCTAATAATAATGCGGCAAGTATCACTTCCGCAACTGTCACGGATATTAAGACGATTTCTGACAAAAAAGCGACTGCTACACTTAAGGCAACAGGAACTCCCGGAGCAGAGGTTAAGTTTTTCTTAACCTCCGGCGAGGATGAGCAGACAGGGACATTAGATGATATGTTCTCGAAGGGAACGCTACTTAGGGAAAGTTCTTCCGGAAACTATGAGTGTACTATTACGGATTTAGCTCCGGACACAGAATATCAGGTCAGACTGATGATTAAAAAGAATGGTACGTTATCTCTTGATGTAACCTATGTAAATTTCCAGACAGAAAAAGTGCGGCAGGAGGCACCTACTGCTGCTGATGTTTCTATCAATTACGAACAGGAGACTTTAGAGAATAAAGCTTCCTGCGATCTGGAGTATGCTGCTTCTAAGGATGCACAGTCATGGACAACTATAAGACAGGGTGCTAAGGTTCGTCTGACAGGGCTGCTGGATAACATTCGTGAAAGTGATGGGTCTGTACCATTCTATATTCGCAGGAAAGCATCCTCGTCCATGTCAGCCAGTGAAGCGGTTTTGGTGGCGGATTTGCAAAGACAGGCGATTCCGGAAGAATCGAACAAGCCGAATATTGATTATGGGAAGGAAAAAATCACAATTTCCTCATCTTTACAGTATGTGATTGTAAACGGAACCAATACCTCTCCAATCTGGACATCTGCAAAAATGGGCAGTGGATCAGGAATTTCGATTACAGACATCATTTCTTCCGATCATGAGAGTACGGTTTATTATCGGTATGCTGCAAGCAACACGGATAAGAAATTTGCCGGAAAACCTGAAATTATCACGATTCCTAAAAGAACGGCAGCACCGGCTAAAATAACTGAGGATGAGGTGGATATAACCGATACGGCGATTACCATAAACAGAACGAATCCGGAAAATGGCATTGAGTATGGATACCGTGATGTAGATTCAGACGGAGCATTTACATGGATTGACGGTACGAAAATTCAGGGATTATATCCGGCACATGGATATCAGGTAACCAGCAGAATAAAGGCGAAAGAGAATGCATTTGCTTCTGAGAGAACGGAACCGCTTAATGTGTCTACCAGGGATACACTGAGAATTGTAGGAAACGGAACACAAAAGTGGAATGCGAAGGGGACTTATGGGGATTCACTTGCTAAGATTCCGGTTTCCCTGGCTTCTGGTTATGGTGTGTATAATGGTGCAAATCAACCGGTAGCCGGAACCTGGAGCTGGGAACCGGAAAATAGTAGTTCAGCATCTGGTATTTATCCGAATGTAAAAGATAACAAGGCTTATACCGTGAAATTTACACCGACAGATTCAAGTGCTTCATACGATAGGACATTAACAGATTCCGTGGTACCGGAAATTTCTAAGTACCCACTGAATTTTTCAGTTGCGGTAGAAGATAAGACCTATGATGGCACGACAACAGCAACTGTACAGCAGCCACTCATGATAAACACTGATGTGAATACAGGTGCCGGAAATGAAAAATTGCAGATCACAGGCTTAACAGCCGCTTTTAATAATGCAAATGCCGGAACCAATAAAGAGGTTGTGATCGATGCTTCGGAGGCTGTGATAACAGGAGCAGCAGCGAGCGGTGGCGGAGCAACAGCCGATCCGGATAACTACCAGGTCAACATTCCTTCCAGTGCAACCGCAACGATCGAAAAAGCAGCATCTTCGATCACGATCAATGATGCAGAGTGGCCGGGAACGAAAACATATGGCGATCCTGATTTTCCATTGACTGGAGTTACCACCGTTGGAGACGGAGCGGTGACCAAGACAAGCGACTCTGCGAATGTACTGACGGTTGATGCAGATGGCCGGGCAACGATCCATGGCGCAGGTACGGCAACGGTAACGATAAGTGTGGCAAGTGGCACCAATTACACGGCAGGTAATAATTCCAAACCGATCACCGTTCAGAAGGGAAGCATTTCCCTGAATTTGAAAGCCGGAAAGAAAACCGGTCTGATGCAGAGACTCCTGGCAGTTCTTGGAAATGTGGAAGATACTTATGTTCTGACTCTGGAAGCGAAGGGAGCTTATCAGGATGTTCTGACCGGAACGGTAATATTTTATGAAAATGGACAGTCGCTCAATCAGACGCCGATCCCATTGACCAATGGAACCGCATCCATGGAATATTCGGTTCCTTCTGCCGGTACGCATGAAATTTCGGCAGAATATGTGCTTCCGGCCGATGGCCCAGAGAAGGAAAATTACAATGATCCTGCACAGGTAAGCTGCAGCTTCGAGGTCGAAAAAGCAGATGAGGATCAGATTCAGATCAAAGAAGTGGACGGGAAGCTCTACGGTGATGATCCATTCGAACTGGAACTTACCGGACAGAAGGGAACCGGAGCTGTGAAATTCTCCGTTCCTGCTGACAATGGAGTTCTGGAGTTATCCGAAGTGAACGGAAAAACAGAGGCGAAGATCATCGGAGCCGGAACGGTCCTCGTGACAGCTGAGGTTGCCGGGGATACTGGCTACAATGGAACAACGGTAACAAGAGAGATTACCATTGGAAAGGCACAGACCCCGGAGGTTTCGGTGGCAGCGCCGAAGATTGCACCGGTTCCGGCAGATGCACCGGAGGAGGTAAAAGAGATTGCTAACCTCTTGGAAGAGAAGACCCCGGAGATTACCGGACTGGATACTGTGGCAGCAGATCTGATCCGGGAAACAGAAAACGGGGATGTGATCGTAAAAACAGGAGAAGATCAGACGATTTCCGGAGCGGAAGCGAAGGAAAAGCTTCAGAAGGAAGGAGTCGATACCGCAGGAAAGAAGGTAAGACTGGTGGTTGAGCCGTATATGTCGGTGGAAGTAAAGGGTGTGACCGAAAAACAGGGAGTGAATGTGATCACTTTTGAAATCACCGCATTATACAATGTAAAAGCCACAACAGCCGGAAAGAATGAGACCATGCAGGAGGAAGGAACCGGTAGAAATACCATTCTGATCGGCACAGCAATCCCGCAGAAGGTTGGAACCCCGGTTACGATCACCCTGCCGCTCCCGGCAGATTATCCGACCGAAGATCTCTTTATCCGGCATCTGCTTCATAATGGAAGAATTGTATATTATCCTGTAACAGTAAGGGTAAAACAGGGAAGTGCGATGGCAGAGTTTGTCAACAAGGATGGCTTTAGTACCTTTGAGCTGCTCTCAGACAGCCGAAAGGGAACGGTTGCATTTGATAATGGAGTCGGAGAGCGGAGCTATACCCTGGAGCAGATGGATGAAGCGCTTCCGACAGTCAGCAAGGATGGAGCTGTGTTCAAGGGCTGGAAGATCAACGGCACGTTGTATACAACTGTGAACGAAGCACTCCTGGATGCGCTGGATCAGGCAGAAGGACACCGTGTGACGGCGCAGGCAGTCCTGGAAAGCAGCAGTCCTGAAACTCCTGATAATCCGAAAGGTGACAGGAACACCGGTTCCGGCAGTGACAGAGAGGATACTGACTGGAATGTGACCAGAAATGCATGGGAAACAAAGAAAGTCAATGGCGTAGTCAGATGGAGATACTATGATAGCGATGGACGTCGTGTATTCAATGTATGGAAACAGCTTTTGTACGAGGGAACCATGTTCTGGTATCACTTTGGTGCGGACGGGTACATGGATACCGGCTGGTTTAAAGATGCGGATGGAAACTGGTATTATCTGAATCAGGCATCCGACGGCACGCAGGGAACCATGAAGATCGGCTGGTTTAAGGACACAGACGGGAACTGGTATTATCTGAATCCGGTATCTGACGGTACGCGGGGAGCGATGAAGACCGGCTGGTTTAAGGATGTGGATGGAAACTGGTATTATCTGAACCCGGTATCTGACGGTACCAAGGGAGCGATGAAGACCGGCTGGTTTACAGATCCGCAGGATGGACATCTCTATTATCTGGATCCAAAGACCGGTGCAATGGTGACCGGAAACATACAGAATGATAGCGTGTGATTCTGTTTCATGGGGATCCATCAACTTTTATGGTTGATGGATCCCTGCTCTTATCTTCTCATAGGACAAATGGAAATTTTTACTTGACAGTTCTATGTTTTTTCATGTATGATAGAAATAGTGTGAAGAGACATTTATCGTTTTCATGCAAATGTATGTAATGACCACTCCCGCAGAACAGACTACGGAAGTTAAGCCCATCGGACAGGCGGGTCAAGCGCCGCGTGGGGTTAAGCCCACATTATTGATTGAGTTAAAAGCTCAAATTTATAAGTTGATTACTTTATAATCAGTGTTTGAAAAACACATCATCTTGTGAATCGGTCAATAAGTGCAGGGACAATATATTTGCGATTGCAGACTTGGAAGAAAAAACGATAAAGCTCAGAGGCAGACGGGAGCGGAGTGACGTGCCCCAGACCCCAATGGAATAGAATCGTTTTGAGCAGATGATGGTTTTGGCGTCATCTGCTTTTTTTATTATTCAGATGATGCGCAATCAATAAAATGCGTGAGGAACAAAACCATGGACAGAGAGAGACAAAAGAAAGCCCCGATCTATGAAGCGCTCGAGGAATTTAAAAAGAAGAGAGTTGTCCCGTTTGATGTACCGGGACATAAGAGAGGACGCGGAAATCCGGAACTGGTACAGCTTTTAGGCGAAAAATGTGTATCTTTGGACGTAAACTCCATGAAGCCGCTTGACAACCTCTGTCATCCGGTCTCCGTGATCCGTGAGGCGGAAGAACTTGCGGCGGAGGCATTCGGAGCGGCCAGCGCCTATCTGATGGTGGGCGGAACGACATCGGCGGTCCAGAGCATGATCCTCTCGGTGGTAAAAGCCGGAGATAAGATCATCCTGCCGCGAAACGTACATAAGAGCGTCATCAACGCTCTGGTGCTCTGCGGCGGAATCCCGATCTACGTAAATCCGGAGATGAACCAGAGACTCGGTATTTCACTGGGAATGCAGGTCGAAAAAGTAAAACAGGCCATCGAGGACAATCCGGACGCGGTTGCGGTGTTCGTCAACAACCCGACCTATTACGGCATCTGCTCTGATATAAAAACGATCGTACAGCTTGCCCATGCGAGGGGCATGAAGGTTCTCGCGGACGAGGCTCATGGAACCCATCTGTATTTCGGAAAGAACCTTCCGATCTCCGCAATGGCGGCGGGAGCTGATATGGCGGCAGTATCCATGCACAAGTCCGGCGGAAGCCTGACCCAGAGTTCGCTTCTTCTTTTAAATAAGGGAGTGAACACCGATTATGTGCGCCAGATCATCAATCTGACCCAGACCACAAGCGCATCCTACCTGCTTCTTTCCAGCCTTGATATTTCAAGACGAAATCTGGCTCTCCGCGGTGAGGAATCCTTCGCGAAGGTCGTTGAGATGGCAGAATACGCGAGACGGGAGATCAACTCCATCGGTGGCTATTATGCTTATGGAAAAGAACTGGTGAACGGTGACAGCATTTTCGATTATGATGTAACGAAGCTCTCCGTATATACAAGAGACATCGGACTTGCGGGAATCGAGGTCTATGATCTTCTGCGCGACGAGTATGATATCCAGATCGAATTCGGTGACATCAGCAACATTCTGGCTTACATCTCCATCGGAGATCGTATCCAGGACATCGAGCGCCTTGTTGGTGCTCTGGATGATATCGAGCGTCTCTACAAAAAAGACAGCTCAGGACTGCTCTCTGGCGAGTACATTTCTCCAAAGGTTGTTATGTCCCCGCAGAAAGCGTTCTACTCCGAGAAGGTCTCTGTTCCGGTGGAAGCGTCTTCAGGAAGAGTCTGTGCGGAGTTTGTGATGTGTTATCCGCCGGGAATCCCGATCCTGGCGCCGGGGGAGATGATCACGGACGACGTGGTCCAGTATATCCTGTATGCGAAGAAAAAGGGATGCTCCATGCAGGGAACAGAGGATCCGGCGGTGGACCATCTGATGGTGCTGGCAAACATATAGGCTTTGGCCAATACGATACAAGGAGTCACGAGATATGGAATTCTGGTTTTCAGAACTGCACACCGGAAACGTAAAGCTGTCCATCAAGATCGAAAAGCAGCTGTTTTCCGGGGAGAGCGAATATCAGCGGATCGATGTGTTCGATTCCGAGGAATTTGGAAAATTTATCTCTCTGGACGGGGAGATCGTATTCTCCGAGAAGGACGAGTTTATTTATGACGAGATGGTGACCCATGTGCCGATGGCGGTCCATCCGTGTGTGAAGGACGTACTGATCATCGGCGGCGGCGACGGCGGTGTCGCGAAAGAGCTTTTGCAGTATGACTGCGTGGAACATATCGATGTCGTGGAGACGGATGAGATGTTTGTGGAGGTTTCAAGAAAATTTTTCCCGGAGGTAGCCTGTGCCTTAGATGATCCGCGTGTCGAGGTCCACTATGATGACGGTCTGAGATTTTTAAGAAACAAGAAGGCAAAATATGACCTCATCATCAACGATTCCACAGACCCCTTCGGCCATACTGAGGGACTGTTCACGAAGGAATTTTACGGTAGCTGCTACAGCGCCTTAAAGGAGGATGGGATCATGGTCTACCAGCATGGAAGTCCATTCTACGATGAGGACGAGCTGGCCTGCCGCAGTATGCACCGAAAGGCATTCCGCTCCTTCCCGATCAGCCGTGTGTATCAGGCGCATATTCCAACCTGTCCGTCCGGATACTGGCTCTTCGGCTTCGCTTCAAAGAAATATCATCCCATCAAGGATTTCAAGCCCCGGGAATGGGATGCATTAAATATCGAAACCTGGTATTACACGACACATCTTCACATGGGAGCGTTCATGCTGCCGAAGTATGTTGAGGATCTTTTAAAAGAGGAGGAAAAATAAACATGAGCAGATTAATGATCATCGGCTGCGGAGGTGTTGCGTCCGTAGCGATCCACAAGTGCTGTCAGAACAGTGATGTATTCACAGAAATCATGATCGCAAGCCGTACCGTATCCAAGTGCGATGCCTTAAAGGAGAAACTTCAGGGAACTACAAAGACGAAGATCACGACCGCGAAAGTGGATGCTGACAACGTGGACGAGCTGGTGGCTTTAATGGAAAGCTACAAGCCGGATGCAGTGTTAAACGTTGCACTCCCGTATCAGGACCTGACGATCATGGATGCATGCTTAAAGGCCGGCGTGAACTATATCGATACCGCAAACTACGAGCCGGAGGACACCGACGATCCGACATGGCGCGCGATCTATGAGAAACGCTGCAAGGAAGAGGGCTTCACCGCATACTTCGATTATTCCTGGCAGTGGGCATATCAGGAGAAATTCAAAGAGGCTGGACTTATGGCACTCTTAGGAACAGGTTTTGACCCGGGCGTCACAAGCGTCTTCTCCGCGTATGCGTTAAAGCACTATTTCGATGAGATCCACACCATCGACATCTTAGACTGCAACGGCGGCGACCATGGTTATCCGTTCGCTACAAACTTCAACCCGGAGATCAACCTCCGTGAGGTATCCGCAAACGGCTCCTACTGGGAGAACGGCCACTGGGTAGAGACAAAGCCGATGGAGATCAAGCGTGAGTACAACTTCCCGCAGGTCGGCGAGAAGGACATGTACCTTTTACATCATGAGGAGATCGAATCCCTTGCAAAGAACATTCCGGGCGTAAAGCGCATCCGCTTCTTCATGACCTTCGGACAGAGCTACCTGACCCACATGAAATGCTTAGAGAACGTTGGAATGCTTTCCACTTCCCCGGTAAACTTTAATGGACAGGAGATCGTTCCGATCCAGTTCTTAAAGGCTCTTCTTCCGGATCCGGCATCCTTAGGTCCGAGAACCGTCGGAAAGACAAACATCGGCTGTATCTTTACCGGTGTGAAGGACGGAAAAGAGAAGACGATCTATATTTATAACGTATGTGACCATCAGGAGTGTTACAAGGAAGTCGGCTCCCAGGCCATCTCCTACACGACAGGCGTACCGGCTATGATCGGTTCCATGATGGTCGTTGACGGAATCTGGAAGGGCGCAGGCGTATTCAACGTCGAAGAGTTCGATCCGGATCCGTATATGGAAGCGCTGAACAAGTGGGGACTTCCGTGGGTTGTGGATGAGAATCCTCAGATCGTGGAATAAAAATTTGAAAATGATGACTGTTCGGCAGATTCGTGCTGTCCGTGGGAAAAATGCGGAATGTGGAACAGTTTCAAGTACAGAAAACACCTCTGGCAGGAACGAGTTGTCAGAGGTGTTGTTGTATTGTGATGCGGCAGTAAAAATGAACTTCGTTTTCTGGTAGGACTGAAATGTGTATCGGAAACGAGTCAGTAATTGGAGAATAAAATGAAGATTAATGAATTACCCACTCCATGTTATGTGATCGATGAAAAAAAACTTAGAGAAAATCTGGAAATCTTAAAGAAAGTCAAAGACGACACCGGCTGCAAGATCCTCCTTGCACAGAAGGCATTCTCGAACTTCTTTGAGTACCCGCTGATCGGGCAGTATCTGGACGGTACCACAGCCAGCGGTCTTTTCGAGGCAAAGCTTGGATATGAAAAAATGGGAAAGGAGAATCATGTGTTCGCTCCGGCCTTCAAGGAATCCGAGATCGGCGAGATCACCGATATCTGCGAACATCTGGTATTCAATTCTTTTTCCCAGCTTGAAAAATACGCGGACTTCTGCAAAGAAAAAGGCGTCAGCATCGGCATCCGCGTAAACCCGGAGTGCTCCACTCAGGGCGACCACGCGATCTACGATCCATGCGCGCCCGGCTCCAGACTCGGCGTGACACTGGCGAATTTCCGGGAAGATCTCGTGGAAAAGCTTGACGGGATCCATTTCCATACTCTCTGCGAGCAGAACTCGGATGATCTGGAGACGACTCTGAAAGTTGTGGAAGATAAATTCGGAAAGTATCTGAAGCTTCCGAATATCAAATGGCTCAACATGGGCGGCGGACACCATATTACGAGAAACGATTACGACATCGACCGTTTAGAGCGCTGCATCTGCCATATGCAGGAGACATATGATGTCACTGTCTATGTGGAACCGGGGGAAGCTGTGGCGTTAAACGCGGGATATCTCGTGACAGAAGTCATGGACATTGTGGATAACGGAATTAAGACACTGATCTTAGACGCCTCCGCCGCCTGCCATATGCCGGATGTGCTGGAGATGCCCTACCGCCCGCCGTTAAAAGACTCCGGAGAAGCGGACGAAAAGCAGTACACCTACCGTCTCTCATCAATGACCTGCCTTGCGGGTGACGTGATCGGCGACTATTCCTTCGACCACGAGATTCAGATCGGCGATAAACTCTATTTCGAGGACATGGCGATCTACTCCATGGTAAAAAACAACACCTTCAACGGCATGTGCCTGCCGTCCATCGCGCGAATGGATGAGAATGGGGAGTGCAGTGTGGTGAAAACCTTTGGGTATGAGGAATTTGTGAGAAGACTGGGATAAAATAGAAACATGATTATAGAAAACGGGGCTGCCGCTTGCCAAAATTGGTGCGGCAGCCCCTTCTCATTATTTTCGTTTCACAACGGCTGTTTTTCCACGAAAAGCAATCCCGATTTTTATGATCGGCCGGACACCCGCATCCCGCAATTCCGTGTCATATTTTTTCGCATCTATTTGTTGGAGGGCGCGATCTGCCAGCGCATCCAGATCCACATGATCATCATTCGTGTGTTTGAATTCAAACAGGAATCCCGGAATTCCTTTTACTAATGGATTCAGTTGAATATCAAATCGGCCAAGCCCCGATTCTCGATTGGAATGAATCTGGTACCTGTTTCCAAGGATCGCACATAATCCAAGCATCATGCCATGATAAAAACTTTCATTTGCCCCATCCATAGAAGAAATACTCTGCAGCATAAAATTCTCCAGCAAAGACTGAAGCTTTTTTGCATTTCCGGAGAATATCGCCTGATTGATAGAAATCGCGACGCTGTTCTGATTCGTCCGATTCAAAATTTCTTTTTCATAAACACAGGCAATCTCTTTATTTGGAATTGCAACATCACACATGAAATTTCCATCATTCTGTGGATAAATTTCTGCAACTTTTAAGTAACCCGCAACAAGAAGAAAACTATAGATCGTGTATGGATTATTCTGGATCTCCGGATAGATCACGCTGGTATCTATATACGTAGTGATTTTTTCACCGCAGAGCAGTTTATGAAGTCCTTCCGTTATCTCGGGTGTAGCTGTCGCGATAATCTCACCAATGATTTCGTTGCTGCCGGTAGACTGCCAGAACGCCTTTGGGAAGCACTGATCGGTAATGTAATTGATCACAGACCATGGATTAAAGATTTCTGTATGACCAAATCGGTATCCGTCATACCAGCTGCAGATCTCCTGATATTTGTCCTCTTTCCCATAGTAGTGCAGAATATCTTTTACTTCTTCAGTTGTAAAGCCGAAATATTCACTGTAACTGTCGTCCAAAATTGAATTGGTTTTCAAATTATTCATGCCGCTGAAAATGCTTTCTTTTGCAACACGGAGAATGCCTGTGAGAAAGCCAAAAGCCAGATGTGGATTATCCTTCAGGCCGCCGGAAAAGAAATTACGCATGAAATTCACGATTTCAGGATAAAAATTGCAATGATGTCCCTGCTGGATCGGTGTATCGTATTCATCAATAATGATAATACATTCTTGTCCATAATGCTTGTGCAGCAACAGAGATAAGATTTGTAATCCCATCTGGCAGTCTACTTCATTCGCATTGTCACTGGCAAGGCGATGGTACTGTTCTTTTTCATAGATTCCAAGTGCAGTACTTTCCTCAAGTTCACTGTGCCGTATAAATTCCAGTGAAATCAGCTTACGGATTTTCTGAAATGTCTCCTGCCATGTCAGACATTTTACATCCTTAAATGTCAGGAATATGACCGGATACTTTCCCTGATGCCGGGTATAATCAGAACCACACTGCCATATCTGCTTATCCTTGAAATAAATGGAGGTGTCCTCCTGCGTTTTTTCAAAAAAGACCCGAAGCATATCCATATTCAATGTTTTACCGAAACGTCTCGGACGGGTAAACAACGATACCATAGGTTTCGTATCCAGAAAATCACGGATCAGCAAGGTTTTATCTACATAATAATAGCTTGTGGTCGCCGTCTTGAAGTCAGAAATCCCAATGGGCATCGGCTTTTTCTTTTCGCCTGAATCTGGCCAAACTGCATTTTCTGGAATCAGCCAGGAATGTCCCTTTTTCACAGCTCCGGAAATTTCGCCCTGCTTGCACATCTGCTGGACTCTGCGCACTGTGATTCCCATTGCTTTTGCCGCTTCCATGCTGGATAAATAGTTCATAGAACACCTCCAAACGTAATTCTATCATAAGTATATCCTATGAAACGAAATATTACAACTCTGCATTTCGTTTATATTTCGTTTAAAACGAAATGTATAGACAGCAACAGTCGGGAGGACAATTCTGAATAAAAAAGCCGAATGAACGTTAATTTCATTCGGCAGTGAAGCTTTACGCGTCTTTTGTTTCTGTATTTTGTCTGTACAGGATCATCAGTCCGCGGAGCAGAAGATCCGGATCATATGTAATCTTATGCGTACAGAGCGGGGTGATGAATCTTGCCATGCCGCCGGTAGCGATGAGAGTTGCCGGTTCGCCGAGTTCTGCGGTCATGCGGTCGATAAGACCGTCAAGCATTGCGGCATTGCCGAGCATGATACCGTTTCTCATACATTCGATGGTGTTCTTTCCAATCGTACGTTTCGGAACATCGAAGCTGATCCTCGGAAGCTGGGCTGTATTGGAAACGAGGGAGTTTAAGGCAACCTTTACACCGGGGAGAATCACACCGCCGATGTAATTTCCATCGTGGTCCACCACATCGAGCGTTGTCGCGGTTCCCATGTCCGCGATGATGATCGGTCCTTTGTATTTGGCATTTGCAGCGACAGCGGCCACGATCCGGTCACCGCCGACGGTCTTAGGGTTATCCATCTTGATGTTTAAGCCTGTCTTCATGCCGGAACCAACAAGAAACGGTTTCTTTCCGGTGATCTTCTTCACGGCGGAAGAGATCGGCGCGTTCAGTGGCGGGACAACGGACGCCATAATGGAACCTTCGATATCATTTTTCTTTACTTTATGAATCTCCAGAATATTCTTTAAAAGGATCGCGTATTCGAGACTCGTTTTCCGGTCATCGGTGGTGATGCGCTCCTCAAAATATGTTTTATTGTCGTCAAGACCTCCGACAACGATATTGCTGTTTCCCATGTCGATTGCTAAAATCATTGAGAAAACTCCTTCCACAAATCTAAGTAACGTGTTATACTGTTTTTACGTGTGCAGTTGATCAAAGGTTCCGTATTTGCGGGATTTGTCAACCGTCACTGTGAATATGAGAAACGTGTGAGACAGGTTCCTCATAATTTTAAAGTTCGAATTATCTTACCATAAATTGACTAAAATTACAACGGAGGATTCCAAATGTTAGCAGGAAAAACCGTACTTTTATGCGTGAGCGGCAGTATCGCTGCCTATAAAATCGCATATCTCGCCAGCGCACTGAAAAAACTGAAGGCAGATGTCCATGTGCTTATGACCCGGAATGCGACAAATTTCATTAACCCGATTACATTCGAGACACTGACCGGAAATAAATGCCTGGTGGATACGTTTGACCGGAACTTTGAGTTTTCCGTTGAACATGTTTCCCTTGCGAAGGCGGCGGACGTTGTCCTCGTTGCCCCGGCTTCCGCGAATGTGATCGCGAAGCTGGCCCATGGTCTTGCGGACGATATGTTGACGACCACGGTTCTCGCCTGTACCTGCAGGAAGATCATCAGCCCGGCGATGAATACGAGAATGTTCGAGAATCCGATCACACAGGACAACTTAAAGATCTGCGAACACTACGGAATGGAAGTGATCAGCCCGGCAAGCGGATACCTCGCCTGCGGCGATACCGGAGCCGGAAAGATGCCGGAGCCGGAGGTGCTGCTCCAGTATATCTTAAAGGAAGTCCAGTACGAGAAAGACTTAAAAGGAAAGAAGATCCTCGTGACCGCAGGCCCGACGAGGGAGGCCATCGACCCGGTCCGCTATATTACAAACCACAGTACCGGAAAGATGGGGTATGCCATCGCGAAGACGGCAGCTCTCCGCGGCGCTGACGTGACTCTTGTTTCCGGACCGGCAGAGGTGGAGCCGCCGATGTTCGTAAACTTTGTTCCGGTGGTTACCGCCAAAGATATGTTTGAGGCCGTGACAAGCCGCAGTGATGAGATGGACGCGGTGATCAAGGCCGCGGCTGTCGCTGACTACCGCCCGAAATTCGTGAACACGGAAAAAACGAAGAAGAAAGACGGAGATATGGCGATCGAACTGGAGCGCACCGATGATATCTTAAAATGGCTCGGAGAACATAAAAAAGACAGCCAGTTCCTCTGCGGATTTTCTATGGAGACGGAACATATGCTGGAGAATTCCAGGGCAAAATTAAAGAAGAAGAACCTCGATATGATCGTTGCCAACAATCTGAAGGTTGCCGGTGCCGGTTTCGGAACGGACACGAATGTAGTGACGATGATCCGCGAGAATAAGGAGACGGAGCTTCCGATTATGTCGAAGGAAGAGGTTGCAGGGGCGATCTTAGACGAGATCTTTGAAATTAAAAGATAGAAAATTCCAATCTTTACCAGAAAATAGAAGATTCGACTACTCAGATGCCTTTACAGGTGAAAAACGCAAAGCAGGCACAGAGTGGTGAAGATTGCTATAAATATAACGAATTTTAGGGCTTTCTTCTTGACGAAACTCTTAAATACTGGTAAAAATTAATTGGAATAAGAGCAGCAGAAAAAAACGGCAGTCAATGAAGGACCGCGGTTCTTTTGTGCTGTCAGCAAGAAAATATTGTTAGACGAAACACAAGATAGATTTGGAGGAAAATTTTTTGGCTTCATTAAATGATGAAATAAAGAGACGACGGACATTCGCGATCATTTCTCACCCGGATGCCGGTAAAACGACACTGACCGAGAAATTCCTGTTATACGGAGGCGCGATCAACCTTGCCGGAACCGTAAAGGGACGCAAAGCGACAAAGCACGCAGTCTCCGACTGGATGGAGATCGAGAAGGAGAGAGGTATCTCCGTAACATCTTCCGTACTCCAGTTCAATTACGAGGGATACTGCATCAATATTCTTGATACCCCAGGACATCAGGACTTCTCCGAGGATACCTACCGTACCCTGATGGCAGCGGACTCCGCAGTCATGGTCATCGACGGATCAAAGGGTGTTGAGGCGCAGACCATCAAACTGTTCAAGGTCTGTGTGATGCGCCATATCCCGATTTTTACCTTTGTAAACAAGATGGACCGTGAGGCGAGAGACCCGTTCGAGCTCATGAGCGAGATCGAGGAGGTTCTCGGAATCCATACCTGCCCGATCAACTGGCCGATCGGCTGCGGAAAGAGCTTCAAGGGCGTTTATGACCGCCAGACAAAGAAGATCACGACCTTCACGGCTGCCATGGGCGGACAGAAGGAAGTTGCCACAGAGACTTTCGACGTGGAGGGAACAGACGTGGATTCCGTCATCGGTTCCGATTTCCACGCTCAGTTAAGGGACGATATCGAGCTTCTCGACGGAGCGAGCGATGAGTTTGACCAGGAGCTTGTCAGCGCCGGAAAACTCTCCCCGGTATTCTTCGGATCCGCACTCACAAACTTCGGTGTCGAGACATTCCTGGAGCATTTCTTAAATATGACGACTTCTCCGCTTCCGAGAAAGACAACGACAGGCGTGATCGACCCGTTCCGGGAAGATTTCTCCGCGTTCGTATTTAAGATCCAGGCAAACATGAACAAGGCACACCGTGACCGTATCGCTTTCATGCGCATCTGTTCCGGTAAGTTTGAGGCAGGAATGGAAGTCAACCATGTTCAGGGCGGTAAGAAGATCCGTCTGACCCAGCCGCAGCAGCTGATGGCTGAGAGCCGTAAGATCATTGACGAGGCTTATGCCGGAGATATCATCGGCGTTTTCGATCCGGGTATTTTCTCCATCGGTGACACGCTCTGTACGTCCAACGAGAAGTTCCAGTTTGAGGGTATCCCGACCTTTGCGCCGGAGCATTTTGCGAGAGTCCGCCAGATCGATACCATGAAGAGAAAACAGTTCTTAAAGGGTGTCAACCAGATCGCTCAGGAAGGTGCGATCCAGATCTTCCAGGAGTTCAATACCGGTATGGAGGAGATCATCGTCGGCGTTGTCGGTGTCCTGCAGTTTGAGGTCCTGACTTACCGCTTAAAGAACGAGTACAATGTCGATGTCCGTCTGGAACAGCTTCCGTTCGAGTATATCCGCTGGGTTGAGAACCCGGAGGAAGTGGATGTGGCGAAGATCCAGGGTACATCCGATATGAAGCGTATCTGCGACCTCAAGGGCAATCCGTTATTGTTATTCATCAACAGCTGGAGTGTCGGCATGGTCGAGGAGAGAAATCCGAACTTGAAACTTAGTGAATTCGGAAAGAACTAATCAAGTTTACAAAATATATCATCACAGGAACATGCGGAACCAGTTGTTTTGACTGGGAATACTGCATAGACAGGAGGAATATAAGATGAGTAAGATCGATGTTGTAAGAGCAGCCATGGTCGAGGCGATGAAAGCAAAAGATAAAGAGAGAAAGGATTCCCTTTCCATGCTTCTCTCCGCGTTAAAGAACGCGCAGATCGACAAGCGTGAAGCTCCGCTCACAGAGGATGAGGAGAACGCGATCGTAAAGAAGGAGATCAAGCAGGTCAAAGAGACGATCGATACCGCTCCGGCAGACCGTGCCGATATCATCGAAGAGGCAAAGAAGAGACTGGCTGTATATCAGGAGTTCGCTCCGGCAGATATGACCGAGGACCAGATCAGGGAGACGATCGAGAAGGTTCTCGCAGAGCTCGGAATCGAAGCTCCGACCGCAAAGGACAAAGGAAAGATCATGAAGTCCTTAATGCCGCTTGTAAAGGGAAAGGCAGACGGTAAGATCGTAAACGAGATCCTGGCAGGATTCATGAAGTAATGAGCGCGGATCCGTGCGTCTAAACAAAATTATCAGCGGGGCTGGCTTTATATCCTGGAAACGCCCGGGACGAGGCGGCCCCGTCTGTCTTTCTTTACGCGAAGCGTGTTTTCACTTGTTGGGAAAATGGTATATAGAGAATAATGGAGGCAGAAATTATGTACAAAGAGAAGATCAGCCGGTATATTGATGCACATAAGAAAGAGATGCTGGAAGATATCGAGGAGCTTTGCCGGATCAACAGCGTGAAAGGCTCTTACCGGATCGGAAAACCGTATGGGGAGGGATGTTCCGAGGCACTGCGCACAGCGCTGCATATCGCGGAATGTTACGACTTTTCCATCAACAATTATGACAATTATGTCGGCACCGTGGACATGAACAACAAGGACGCCCAGCTGGATATTTTAGCGCACCTTGATGTCGTTCCGGCCGGAGATGGATGGACGGTCACAAAGCCGTTTGAGCCGGTCGTGAAGGACGGAAAGATCTACGGGCGCGGAACTGCGGACGATAAGGGACCGGCAGTCGCGGCTCTCTATGCGATGCGTGCGGTCAACGAGCTCGGGATCCCACTGAAAAAGAATGTCCGGCTGATCCTCGGAACGGATGAGGAGTGCGGAAGCTCCGATATTACCCACTACTACAGTGTGGAGAAGGAAGCACCGATGACCTTCTCACCGGATGCATCCTTCCCGGTCATCAACATCGAAAAAGGCCGGATCGAAGGCAATTTTACGGCAGAATTTGAGCCGTCCGACAAGCTCCCGAAGATGGTCTCCTTCAAGTGCGGGACAAAGGTCAACGTCGTTCCGGCGGCAGCGGAAGCTCTCTTTGAGGGACTTGACGGGGATGAGACGGAAGCTCTTGCAAAGAGCATGGAGGAAGAACTCGGGATTACATTTACCGTTTCTTCCGAAGACGGATGCTTAAAGATCGCAGCGTCCGGAGAAAATGGACATGCATCAACTCCGTGGAAGGGAAAAAATGCCCTGACAGGTCTTCTGGCGCTGATCGAGCGTCTGCCGCTCGCAGAGTGCGGACAACTCAAAGCTGTCCGTGCGTTAAATCATCTGATGCCGCACGGTGACTGGTTTGGCGCCGGACTGGGGATCCAGATGAGCGATGAGGAGTCCGGAGAACTGACACTCGCATTCAGCATGCTGGACATCTCCGAAAAGAGCCTGGAAGGCGAATTTGACAGCCGCTGCCCGATCTGTGCGACAAAGGAGAACACGATCGACGTGATCCGGAAAAATATGGAGGCAGAGGGGATTTCCTTCAATACCGAGGAACTGGAACCGCCGCACCATGTGCCGGCAGATTCCGACTTCGTAAAGACTCTTCTTTCTGCTTACGAGTCCTATTCCGGAAGAAAGGGCGAGTGCATCGCGATCGGAGGCGGAACATATGTCCACCACTTAAAGAACGGTGTCGCATTCGGTGCCTGCCTTCCGGAGACCGAAAATCACATGCATGGTCCGAATGAGTTCGCGGTGGTCGACGAGCTCTTGATGAGCGCGAAGATCTTTGCACAGGTGATCGTGGATCTCTGCAGCTGACCGGAAGACACATGATCATGTGAAAGAAAGGACAGGATACGGATGAACTGTAAGATCATCGATATCCACACCCATATTTATCCGGTCGCGCTGGCGAGGCGGGCAATGGAAGTCACCGGACAGGAGCATGATGATTTCAAAAATCTCCCGATCCGGGAGAATCTCCTGACACGGATGCAGGATGCCGGGGTGACACTCTCCGTCAATCTGCCGGTCGTCTCAAAACCGCAGAATCAGGCGGAGGTAAACAGGTTTGCGAAGGAGTCTGCCCGGAAAAACATCATTCCGTTCGGCGGACTTCATCCGGACTGTGAAAATGTGGTGGAGGAGCTGGAAAAACTGAAGGACATGGGAATGGCGGGGATCAAGTTTCATCCGCCGTTCCAGAAAGTCCATCTCGAAGATCCGAAATATGAGGAAATGTGGCGGCGGATCAATGCGCTGGGATTTCCGGTGCTGATCCACTGCGGAACTGCGAAGATCGCGCGCCCGTATGACCTCTATCCGTCCGGAGTCCGGAAAATCTTAAAATATGCCCCGGATATCCCGATCATCATGGCACATATGGGGAGCTTCTGCATGATGAAAAATCCGGAGGAGACGCTGGATGATCTTCCAGAAAATGTCTTTATCGACACGGCGATGAGCGCGGAGCTCGAGGATTCCGGGGAGTTCGAGGAGATCATCCGGAAATTCGGGCCGGAGCGGACCATGTACGGCTGCGATTTCCCGTACGGGAGCCAGAAAGCCGCGATCGCAAGGATCAGGGACAGCAGCTTTTCCGACAGCGAGAAAGAGGAGATGCTGTGGAAAAACGCTGCGAAAATATTAAAGTCGGTGAGGAAACTGCCGGAGAATTTTTAGAGAGCATTTCTGGGGGAATATGTCAGAACTTGTGAAAATACCGGTTTTGGATGAAAACGAATCAAATATGGCGTGTTCTGCATATCATAGACTGATTACATAAAAACTGTCCGGGAGATGATCGGATGCGGATGAGCGAGCTGAAAAAGCGCGAAGTGATTAACGTCTGTGACTGCAGGAGACTGGGATTTGTGGGCGATCTCGATATTGACCCGTGTTCGGGAAAGATCCTTGCGATCATTGTGCCGGGACCGGGCTGCGTCTGCGGATTTTTAGGGCGCGAGAAAGATTTTGTGATCCCGTTTGACGATATCTGTCAGATCGGGGACGATATCATCCTGGTCCGTCTGGAAGAAAAGAAAGAAAAACCTCCGAAGCCGCCAAAACCGGGACCACCGCCGGGACCGCCCTGCCGACCGTGCCCGTGTCCGCCGCCATGCGAACCGGAATGCGGCTGCGGCGACCCAAAGAAATGGGAAAACGGGCGGTGCGGGAGAGAAAAATTCTGGTGAGAGAATAAAACAAAAATCCCATCGGCGAAGCTGAATTGGAATGAATTTTTGCCCGTAATTTGCCATGCATCCGAAGGGAAGCTCCGGGGGAGGTTCCTGCAGGTGTGAGGGTACTGAACAGTTACTAATAAAGACAGAAAGAGGAAACAGAACATGAAGAAACTTCACACACTCCCGGCCGCGGATGGATTCCGCATGCCCGGGGAATTTGAACCTCACCGGGGCTGCATCATGATCTGGCCGAAGCGTCCGGGAAGCTGGAACTACGGCGCAAAGAAGGCCAGAGAGGCATTTAAGCGTGTGGCATGGGCGATCGCCGAGAGCGAGGAAGTCTTTATGCTGGCGGAAGCGGATGTGGAAGAGAACGCGAGAGAAATGCTGACCGGAAATCCGGGACATGAGATCCATGTGATCCGGATGGAGTCTGATGACGCCTGGGCGAGAGATGTAGCTCCGACGTTTGTGGTGAACGATGAAAAAAATGTCCGCGGGATCGATTGGGAGTTCAATGCCTGGGGAGGCGATGTGGACGGACTCTACGCACACTGGGAAAAGGATGATCAGGTTGCGGAGAAGGTCTGCGAGGAACTCCATTATGACTGCTATGAGGCGCATCCGTTTGTTCTGGAAGGCGGCTCGATCCATTCGGACGGTGAGGGAACGGTCCTCGTGACAGCAGCCTGCCTTTTGAGTGCGGGAAGAAATCCAAAGCTTTCAAAGCAGGAGATCGAACAGAAGCTCTGCGATTATCTCGGAGCGCAGAAAGTGATCTGGCTGGAGCGCGGGATCTACAACGATGAGACGAACGAGCATGTGGACAATATCTGCGCTTTCGTGAGACCGGGGGAGGTCGTCCTCGCCTGGACGGATGACGAGACGGACCCGCAGTATGCGATGTCAAAGAGCTGTCTGGAGATCCTGGAGCGCGAGACGGACGCGATGGGACGAAAGATCAAGGTTCATAAGCTTCCGATTCCGAAAACACCGATCTGCGTCACAGAGGAGGATCTCGGCGGCTATGAGTTCGAGGACGGAGAGGACACGAGAGAAGTCGGAGAGCGGCTGGCGGCAAGTTATGTAAACTTCTATATTTCAAACGGCGGAGTGATCGTCCCGCAGTTTGGGGATGAGCATGATGAGGCGGCAGTGGAGATCTTAAAAGCGGCATTCCCGGAGCGGACTGTCTATCCGGTGCCGGCGCGGGATATCCTGCTCGGAGGCGGAAACATCCACTGCATCACGCAGCAGATCCCGGAAGGAAAGAGCAGAGAGTCACAAGCCTGAATAACATCAGAGTACCGGAAATGGGAAAATGAGATTTCTATGTCCGGAAAATTTTTAAATATCTGAAACTGAAATCTGGAGTCATGAGGGTACAGCTGAGTTTCAGAAACCCAAAACAAAGTCTGCGCAGACAAAAAAAGAGCAGATGCGCAGAGGAAAAATAAGATCACTGGCAGGAGGAAGAAGAATGCGAAAGGTGAAAGTTGCGGCGGTACAGATGCGCTGCACGAGAGATGTAAATGAAAATATCGCGAACGCGGAACGGCTTGTAAGAAAAGCGGCGGCGGACGGTGCGCAGATCATCCTGCTGCCGGAGCTCTTTGAACGCCAGTATTTCTGCCAGGAGCGCCAGTACGAATACTATGAGTTTGCGAAGCCGGTGGAGGAGAATGATGCGGTAAAGCACTTTGCGAAAGTCGCAGAGGAGCTTTCTGTCGTCCTTCCGATCAGCTTCTATGAAAAGGACGGGAAACGCCTGTTCAACACGGTGGCGATCCTTGATGCGGACGGAACGAACCTAGGGATCTACAGAAAGACCCACATCCCGGACGACCACTATTATCAGGAAAAATTCTATTTCACACCGGGAGATACCGGATTTAAAGCATTTAAGACCCGCTACGGGACGATCGGCGTCGGCATCTGCTGGGACCAGTGGTTTCCGGAGACCGCACGATTCATGGCGGTAAAGGGCGCGGAGCTCTTATTCTACCCGACCGCGATCGGAAGCGAGCCGATCCTCTCCGTGGACAGCATGCCGCACTGGAGACGCTGCATGCAGGGACATTCCGCATCGAACCTGATGCCGGTGATCGCGGCAAACCGTGTGGGCCTGGAAGAAGTAGAACCTTGTGAGGCGAACGGAAACCAGAAATCCGCCCTGAAATTCTACGGTTCCTCCTTCATCACGGACGGAGCAGGAGAGGTGATCGAGTTCATGGACCGCGACAGCGAGGGCGTGATCACAGCGGAGTTCGACCTGGACGAGCTGGAGCGCGAGCGTTTCTCCTGGGGACTTTTCCGTGACCGCAGACCGGAGATGTACCACGAATAAAGAAAAAGAGAACAAAGGCAGATACCGATGGATTTTTCCGGGGTATCTGCCTTTCTTTATCTTGGCCGGATAGGACTAACTTTTTTACCGATGTCGAATCATTTTTGAGGAACAATCAGAATATAACCCTGATTCATACAACAGATAGAAAACATGTATGCCGGTAATTTCTCCCGATTTCTTGAAAAATAAGAAAATTTAGAGTATGATTACATGGAAAAGAATGGGTCGGGATGGATCCAGAATATAAAAAGAAGATCCCTGGATTCAAGTCCATGGGATCATGGAGGGTAAAAGAGATGGAATACACGATCGCAGCGATCTCCGGCGACGGGATCGGTCCGGAAATTGTAAGAGAGGCAAAAAAAGTTTTAGATAAAATTGGACAGAAATACGGCCATAAATTCAACTACGAGGACGTCCTCATGGGCGGAATTTCCATCGACACCTACGGGGTGCCGCTGACAGATGAGGCGCTTGAGACTGCAAAGAAGAGCGATGCCGTTCTTTTAGGCGCAGTCGGCGGAAATGTCGGAAACTCCCGCTGGTATGATGTGGCTCCGAACCTGAGACCGGAGGCAGGTCTTCTTGCGATCCGCAAAGGCTTAAATCTGTTTGCAAACATCCGCCCGGCGTACCTCTACAATGACCTTGCCGGTGCATGCCCGTTAAAGAAAGAGATCATCGGGGACGGCTTTGACATGGTCATCGTCCGCGAGCTTACAGGTGGTCTGTATTTCGGCGAGCGCCACACAGAGACGGTAGACGGTGTGGAGCAGGCAACAGATACTCTTGTATACAGTGAGAAGGAGATCCGCCGCGTAGCGATCAAGGCCTTCGAGATCGCAATGAAGAGAAAAAAGAAAGTGACGAGTGTCGATAAGGCAAACGTTCTTGATTCCTCCAGACTCTGGAGAAAAGTTGTAGCGGAAGTCGCAAAGGACTATCCGGAAGTTACACTTGAGAACATGTTAGTCGATAACTGCGCAATGCAGCTTGTCATGAATCCGCGCCAGTTCGACGTCATTTTAACTGAGAACATGTTCGGCGATATCTTATCTGACGAGGCGAGCATGATCACAGGTTCCATCGGAATGCTGTCCTCCGCAAGCTTAAACGAGAGCAAATTCGGTCTCTACGAGCCGAGCCACGGTTCCGCACCGGATATCGCAGGCAAGGACATCGCAAACCCGATCGCGACGATCCTCTCCGCAGCGATGATGCTCCGCTTCTCCTTCGACCTTGATAAGGAAGCAGATGCGATCGAAGACGCAGTGAGAAAAGTCCTTGCGGACGGTTACCGCACTGTGGATATCATGGATGAGGGCATGAAGCAGGTTGGAACGACCGAGATGGGCAACCTGATCTGCGAGAGGATCTGAGAATGACCGGGCCCGGATTTCTCAGTGAGAGAAAAAAGGGAGAGATCACGCAGATACAGAAAGTAAAATAGAAAGAATACAGGTAACTGTTCAGTAGGTCTGGGCACTTGCTGCGCTGACCGTAATAAAACACAGGCTTGAAGGCAAAAATCCCATCGGCGAAGCCGATTTGAAATGGATTTTTGCTCGTAACTGTGAGGGTACTGAGCAGTTACGAATACAGAAAGACAGAGTACATATAAAACATATGCAGTCTGTCTTTCTTTTTTTTACGCCAAAGTCCGCTGCTTGCGCGAGACCTTGGCGACTGTCGCGATAACAAGGGGAAACTCGCGAAGCGTGTTTTCACTTGTTACCGAATCAGGGAAGTCCGCTGCTTCTATTGAGTAAAGATATAACTGACGTACTATAATTTTACACGATAGGGAAATGAAAATCTAACATGGTTTATCTGCTTGAGATAAAATCCGATTTTCCCAGAGAAATCTAATAAAATTCGGAACTGTCTCATCGAAATTGTAAAAAAAGAGACTAAAAAAAGAAGAAAGTTTACATAATTCCCGAAAATAAAAAATTTTATCATTGATTTGCCGGGTGACTTGTGCTAGGATATATGACAAATCAGCCCGATTCGAGACTTCACATTGGTAGAGAAGAGACAAGGTGAAGTAATACAACGAATCATGCGACTGGGCTGGATTCGTGGCCGCCCCTTAGAGGAGAGACCATAGAGCAATCAGAGAGGGGAACAAAATTTATGAGCAGAGTTTACAACTTTTCCGCAGGTCCGGCTGTGTTGCCGGAAGAAGTATTAAAAGAAGCAGCAGCAGAAATGCTGGATTATAACGGAACCGGAATGTCCGTTATGGAGATGAGCCACCGCTCAAAAGCGTTCGAGGAGATCATCCAGACGGCAGAGCAGGATATCCGTGATCTTTTAAAGATCCCGGACAATTACAAAGTCCTGTTCTTACAGGGCGGCGCACACCAGCAGTTCGCTGCAGTTCCGTTAAACCTGTTTAAGAACCGTGTCGGCGATTACATCATCACTGGACAGTGGGCAAAGAAAGCATGGAAGGAAGCAAAGCTTTACGGAACCGCAAATGCCATCGCATCCAGCGAAGACAAGACATTCAGCTATATTCCGGACTGCTCCGATCTTCCGATCGACGAGAATGCTGACTATGTCTACATCTGCGAGAACAATACGATTTACGGAACAAAATTCCACACACTCCCGAATACAAAAGGAAAAACACTTGTCTCTGATGTCTCCTCATGTTTCCTCTCAGAACCGATGGATGTCACAAAATACGGCGTGATCTACGGAGGCGTCCAGAAAAATATCGGACCGGCCGGCGTTGTCATCGTGATCATCCGGGAAGACCTGATCCGCGAGGACGTTCTTCCGGAGACACCGACGATCATGCGCTACGATGTACAGGCGAAGGCAGGCTCTCTCTTCAATACTCCGCCGTGCTACGGAATCTATATCTGCGGCAAGGTATTCAAATGGCTGAAGAAACAGGGCGGTCTGGAAGCCATGAAAGTGAGAAATGAAAGAAAGGCAAAGATCCTCTACGATTACCTGGATCAGAGCAAAATGTTCCATGGAACAGTAAGAAAAGAGGATCGCTCGATCATGAACGTACCGTTCGTGACAGGTGACAAAGACCTCGATGCCCTGTTCGTAAAAGAGGCAGAAAAGGCCGGATTCGTGAACTTAAAAGGTCACCGCACCGTCGGCGGTATGAGAGCCAGCATCTACAATGCAATGCCGGAAGAGGGCGTTGTAAAGCTTGTAGAATTCATGAAAAAATTTGAGGCGGAGCACGCGAACGCGTAAGGCTGCCGGATCGAAAAGATTACAGGAGAGACATTATGAGAAAGATTTGCTGTTTAAATCAGATCTCCCACTACGGTACAGACCGCCTCACAGGAGATTATACATTTGTAGATGACATCAAAGATGCGGAAGGAGTCATGGTCCGCAGCGCATCCCTTCATGAGACAGAATTCCCGGAGAGACTTCAGGCGATCGCGAGAGCCGGAGCCGGAGTCAACAACATCCCGCTCGATGAGTGCGCGAAAAAGGGAATCGTCGTATTCAACACACCGGGTGCAAATAAGAACGGTGTAAAAGAGCTTGTACTTGCAGGCCTGTTCCTGACATCCAGAGACGTCATCGGCGGCGTGGAATGGTGCAGAGAGCATGCAGGTGAGGAAGATATCGCAAAGAAGATGGAAAAGAGCAAGAAAGCCTTTGCAGGAAATGAGATCAAGGGCAAAAAGCTCGGTGTCATCGGACTCGGCGCGATCGGCTGCGAGGTAGCGAATGCGGCTGCAGCTCTCGGAATGGAAGTATACGGATACGACCCGTTCATCTCCGTCAACGCGGCATGGATGCTGTCCCGCTCCGTAAAGCACATCATGGACGTCAACACGATCTACCAGGAGTGCGATTACATCACTGTTCATGTTCCGCTTCTGGATTCCACGAAATATATGATCAACAAGGACGCTTTCGATCAGATGAAGGACGGCGTTGTGATCTTAAACTACGCGAGAGATCTTCTTGTCAATGACGATGACATGGAAGCAGCATTAAAGGCAGGAAAAGTAAAGAAATATATCACAGACTTCCCGAACGCAAAGACATCCGCGATGGAAGGCGTGATCGCAACTCCGCATCTCGGCGCTTCCACAGAGGAATCTGAGGACAACTGTGCGGTGATGGCTGCGGATGAGTTGAAGGATTACCTGGAAAACGGAAATATCAAGAATTCCGTAAACTACCCGGCATGCGACATGGGGGTATGCCAGGTTGCAGGAAGAATCGCCCTGCTCCACGCAAATGTTCCGAACATGATCGGCCAGATCACCTCGATCCTTGCGGCTGAGGGGATCAACATCGCGAACATGACAAACAAGAGCCGCGACAAATACGCCTACACACTTCTGGATCTTGAGGACCCGGCAAAGGCAGAGGCGGTGAGCCATCTGGAGAAGATCAGCGGAATGTATAAAGTCCGCGTGATCAAAGGATGAAAACAGATTTACAGGCCCGATGTGTACGGATAAAAACGGAAAACGGTCTGTGATCTCATAATACTGAAAATGATAGAAAGATCCGGTCATGGTGAGAAAACTCATCGTGACCGGATCTTTACTTGTTACGCGAACAACGAGCCAAAGTCCGTAGAATCCTGCAAAAAGAGCGGTTATGCTTGCAAAAGAGGCGAATCCGCTTTATAATTCTATCATAACGCCTCCGGGTGCCGTGACCACGATCAGATGGATCAGGGCGCTTTGGAATAAAAGAGAAAGATCCAGGCCGCAGGAAGGTCTAAATGACCGGAATGGCTGCCTGCTAACACAGAACAGAAAGGAATATTGTTGTGGGAAAAGTAATTTTAACAGGAGACCGCCCGACCGGACGTCTTCATGTAGGACATTATGTAGGATCTTTGAGAAGAAGAGTGGAGCTTCAGAACTCCGGAGAGTACAGCGATATCTATATCATGATCGCTGATTCCCAGGCACTTACAGACAACGCGGATAACCCGGAGAAGGTCCGCCAGAATATTCTGGAGGTTGCCCTGGATTACCTGTCCGCAGGTCTTGATCCGGAGAAATCCACGATCTTTATCCAGTCCATGGTGCCGGAGCTCTATGAGATGACCGCTTACTATATGGATATCGTTACCGTTTCCAGATTACAGAGAAACCCTACTGTAAAGAGCGAGATCCAGATGAGAAACTTCGAGGCGAGCATCCCGGTCGGTTTCTTCACCTACCCGATCAGCCAGGCTGCCGATATCACCGCATTTAAGGCAAACGTGGTCCCGGCCGGTGAGGACCAGATGCCGATGGTTGAGCAGACAAGAGAGATCGTTCACAAATTCAATACGGTATACAATACAGACGCACTCGTGATGCCGGAGATTCTTCTTCCGAGCAATGACGCATGCCGCCGTCTTCCGGGAATCGATGGAAAGGCGAAGATGAGCAAATCCTTAGGAAACTGCATCTATCTTTCCGATCCGGAGGAGGAAGTAAAGAAGAAAGTCATGTCCATGTACACAGATCCGAATCACTTAAAAGTCAGCGATCCGGGACAGGTGGAAGGAAATACCGTCTTCACATATCTCGATGCATTCTGCAAGGACGAGTACTTTGCAGAGTTCTGGCCGGATTACAAGAATCTCGACGAGGTGAAGGAACACTACTCCCGCGGCGGACTCGGCGATGTAAAGGTGAAAAAGTTCTTAAACCGTGTGCTTGAGGAAGAGCTTCGCCCGATCCGTGAGAGAAGAAAGAAATGGGAGCAGGACATCCCGGCTGTATACGAGATCTTAAAGAGCGGAAGCGAGAAGGCAGAGCGCGTGGCTGCCCAGACCTTAAAAGAGATGCGCGAGGCGATGAAGATCAACTACTTCGATGATGCGGCGCTGATCGCGGAGCAGAGCCAGAAATATAATGGCTGATCGGAGAAAAAGGAAATGAATAATGCAGATCAGCTCCACATATATTGTACCCATGGCAAAGCGGGGGTGCGTGTATGCGGGAGCTGGTACTGGAACTGATGGGGGAATACGGAAATCTTGCCGTATTCCTCCTTATTTTAGTGGAAAATCTGTTTCCTCCGATCCCTTCGGAGGTGATCCTGACATTTGGAGGTGTCATGACGACCTGCACGGACATGACGCCCGGCGGGGTGATCCTCTTCTCAACGGCCGGGTCCATGGCGGGAGCAGTCATTCTTTACGGAGCCGGGAGATTCCTTCCGGATGAGATATTTCGGAAACTGCTCTGTGGAAAGGCCGGACAGCTGCTCCATTTCAGACCGGAGGATGTCGACCTCGCGAAAGACTGGTTCCGGGATCGCGGGAAGTCTGCAGTCTTTTTGTGCAGACTGGTCCCGATCGTCCGGAGCCTGATCTCCATTCCCGCAGGGATCGCCAGGATGCCGGTCGTCCCGTTTCTTGCTTTCACGGCGGCGGGGAGTTTTCTGTGGAATATGGTTCTCGTCTATGCAGGCAGGATCGCCGGAGATTCCTGGGAGAAGGTGTCAGCTGCGTTCGGGGTGTACTCAGATCTCTTTCTGATGGTGGCGGGGATTTCTGTCACATTTGCAGTATTGTTCCGGGGATGCGGGGAGAGAAAAAGAAGTGGATAACCCAGGGGATTTAAGACGAATGTAGGTGAACGTTGGTGCATCCTCTTAGTCAGCGCAAGCTGGTAGATGCGGTATTCTTGCAGAGTAAAAATCCGGGGCGGAGAAATCCAGTAATATACAGAGAATACTGACAGATAAAATTATTTGAATAATTATACACAATACAACAATTAACTAACAATAATAAAATAAATAAAAATTTTTCTAAAAACATGTTGACAAAATGTGACTTATCGCATATAATAAAGACATCAAAAAGAAAGAGAGAACAAAGCAAAGAAGACGAAAAGGTTCGTACTTAAAAGATTCTAAGTAAAGGAGGTACAGTCCACCGAACACATAAGTCTCGTTCCATTTTTCAAATCTGAAAAATCCGGAACAAAGGAAACACACAAAACCGGGTAATTGATCGAAAAAAAGATTATTTGAAATCCTTCGAGATATGACGAGAAAGTATCGAAAAGAGAAATACAATGATCGATATGAGAACAAAAAATATAAACTTTCGGAAAAAGCCGGCGGAGTGAAAAAGAAAAACTTCATATAGAAACAAAATCTAATGAAAACGAGGTAAGATCCATTGGATAACGCAGAACATTAAGGTGGGTATCGAAACAGAAAAATTGATTCGGTACCCACCTTTTATGATGTTTGTATCCAGGAAGCTGCCGGTGCTGACTCTGTCATCATCAATCCTGTCGGTCTGAACTTCTACCGGCTCTCAGATCCCCTCACAGTCAAACGGCGGCGTATATTCTTCTTTGGCGCTGCTTCTTTCCTGCATGAAGCCCTTGGTGAGACCGAGATCGATGGCGGTATCAACGACCTTGTTATACTCGTATGAGGTGATCCGGCGGTTGATTTCTGGGTAGTCCGCGCTCCTGTAAAACGGCGTGTACTGGCTCATGATACTGATGAGATACTGGTGCTCCGGGAGGTTCTCTTTGATCCAGTGCAGGAGCCGGATCGAATCATCCTTTGCTCCCGGAAGGACCATATGGCGGATGACGACGCCGCGGTCCAGCATGGACGGGCTCTTTTGATTCCAGGTAAGTCCGCCGGTGAGGCGGATCATTTCTTTTATCGCGGCGGAAGCTTTCTCAAAATAGTCCGGAGCGGCAGAGTATTTTTTTGAGAGACCGCTGTCCATGTATTTGAGGTCCGGAAGCCAGATATCGACGTAGTCGGCGAGATCCCGGATCGTCTCGATCTTTTCATATCCCCCGCAGTTGAAAACAACCGGGATCTGAAGCTTTGGCTTTGCGAGATCCAGGGCACGGATGATCGACGGAGCGAACTGCGTCCCGGTCACGAGATTGATGTTTGCGGCGCCTTTTTCCTGAAGCTCCAGGAAGATATCAGAGAGCCGGGAAGCGGAGATCGTCTTTCCGTAGTTTTCATGGCTTAACTGGAAATTCTGGCAGAACACACAGCGCAGTGTACAGCCGGAGAAAAAGACGGTCCCGCTTCCGGTCGTACCGCTGATGCATGGTTCTTCCCACATATGTAAGGCGGCTCTGGCGGCGCGCAGTTCATGTCCGGCGCCGCAGAAGCCTGTGGATACTGTCCGGTCAACATGACATTCCCTCGGACAGAGGGTGCATGACCGGTAGATGGATTCATTTAACATAATCGTTGTACTTCTTTCTTTATTTGATCATATTTGGCTTGCAAGTTTCCGGTGCATCGAGAGAAGTTTCCGGATGCACGGATGAGTAGAAAAAATGGTTCCTGCACCACAGAGCGAAAATATCTAAACGAAAAATCCCGTATGATGCAGTTGTGAATGCATATTTTGCAGATATGGTCCGTGAAAGTCGGACTCATTTTTTTTCGTCAGGCAGATAATGGTAGAGATCCTGATAATGCTCAAGCTCTGCGTCACTTTCCGGGAGCGCCGGGATCAGACCGGTACAGTCGGTGGCGGAGCAGGACTGGATGTCGATCTCCCAGTCGGTATCAGCTGACTTATTTTTTGATGGTTCTTTCATACGATCACCTCCTGGCTGATAGTTTTCGATGGTGAGAGGGAAAACATGCAGGAAAGTAATTCATAAAAAATTTTATCATGAAAAATGCCGGCAGAACAGACGATGCTGGAGCAAATGAGTGCAGGAACCTTCTGTTACAGTGCGCGGGCATGGCACGTGTCCTGTAAACATTCATACCGGGGCAGCGTGCATTATCTGATATACGGAAGGATCACATTCCATGCACCCTTTAATTTTTCGAGCGACCACGCCGCATTCGCCGGACTCGTGGACGGCAGGGAGACGGCGGGGATCCCGGTCACGGCTTCCTGATATTTCCTGTAATAATTCCAGGAAGTCTTTCCGTTGCAGAAGATCGCCCGGATATCGGCGGTGGACAGGATCACGGAGAGGTCGTTCGGCACGACATCGCGGATCGAACTGTCGCTGGAACCTTCGATCGAGCAGGAGGCAATCACATCCCAGAGCGCGATGCGGTGGGAGAGGAGAAAAGCCTTTTTCTCATCGATCGTGTCCGGAACCGGAACGTCCAGGACTCCGGCCAGGGTTTTCCAGAAGCGGTTCTGCGGATGATGGTAGAAAAAATGTCCTTCCCTGGATTTGACGGACGGGAAAGATCCAAGGATCAGGATCTTTGAATTCCGGTCAAATACGGGCGGGATCGGATGAATCACAGTGTTCATGATCATTTGCCTTTCAGATATGATAAAACTTTCGGACGGAACGTACATCTTGTATTGTAGCCTTTCTGAAAATTCTTGTAAACACGTAAATTTCATACTTTTTTTATTGCCTTATGGGGAAACTCAAATTATAATGATTAGGTATAACTATTTGAACAGTTACAATAGTTATAATTTTATATCACAGAATGCGGGCAATGTCCCCAAAAGGTGATATATGCGCTAAAGAAGTGGAGAAGATAAATGGACAACAACAATCAGAACAGAAAGCGGCCCAGCGGACAGAATATCGGGGTTCTCGCCCTGATCCTCGTGATCACGCTGATCGCTGTGACCGTCATGAACAACATGGTCCGCAAAAACCAGACCCAGGAACTCGGGTATGAGGAGTTTGTGGAATACTTGAAAGAGGGAGAGATCGATACGGCGAAGATCTCCGGCAACAGGATCTATTTAACGCCAAAGACTTCTTCCACAAAGCTTTCACGTTTTATCCAGTATTATACAGTGAGAATTCCGGACTCTGAACTTGCGGAGCGTCTTTTAGACTCCAACGGAGTCCATGTGGTGGCAGAAGATACGAGTACGAGTGCCAGCATCCTGAATTTCCTGATGGGATGGGTACTTCCGTCGGCACTGATGATCGGACTTCTCTATATGATGTACAGCCGGATGGGCGGCGGAGGAATGATGGGCGTCGGAAAGAGCAACGCCAAGGTCTACGTCCAGAAGGAGACCGGAGTCACGTTCGCGGATGTTGCAGGTGAGGATGAGGCGAAGGAATCCCTTGTGGAGATCGTCGATTTCCTGCACAACCCGCAGAAATATACAAAGATCGGTGCAAAACTGCCGAAGGGAGCGCTCCTCGTGGGTCCTCCTGGAACCGGTAAAACACTGCTCGCAAAGGCGGTAGCCGGTGAGGCGCACGTTCCGTTCTACTCCCTCTCCGGTTCCGATTTCGTTGAAATGTTCGTCGGCGTGGGTGCGTCCCGTGTCCGCGACCTCTTCAAACAGGCACAGCAGTCCGCCCCGTGTATCATCTTTATCGATGAGATCGATGCGATCGGACGCAGCCGTGACAGCCGTTTCGGCGGAAATGATGAGAGAGAACAGACCTTAAACCAGCTCCTCTCCGAGATGGATGGATTTGATTCCTCCAAGGGACTTCTCGTCCTCGGAGCGACAAACCGTCCGGAGATCCTGGATCCGGCGCTTTTAAGACCGGGTCGTTTTGACCGGCGTGTCATCGTCGATAAGCCGGACCTGAAAGGTCGTGTGAGCATCCTGAAAGTACATTCGAAGGATGTGCGTCTGGATGAGACGGTAGACTTCGAGGAGATCGCCCTTGCGACTTCCGGCGCCGTCGGTGCGGACCTTGCGAATATGATGAACGAGGCAGCGATCAATGCGGTCAAGAACGGTCGTCAGGCTGTCTCCCAGAAAGATCTCTTCGAGGCAGTGGAACTTGTCCTTGTCGGTAAAGAGAAGAAAGACCGGATCCTGAGCAAAGAGGAGCGCCGGATCGTCTCCTACCATGAGGTCGGACACGCGCTTGTAACCGCTCTCCAGAAGGATGCAGAGCCGGTCCAGAAGATCACGATCGTTCCGCGAACAATGGGCGCGCTGGGATATGTGATGCAGGTTCCGGAAGAAGAGAAATTCTTAAATACGAAGAAAGAGCTCAAGGCAATGCTCGTTGTCTCTCTTGCCGGACGTGCGGCGGAGGAGATCGTCTTTGATACCGTGACGACCGGAGCAGCAAATGATATTGAACAGGCGACAAGAGTCGCAAGAGCGATGGTTACCCAGTACGGAATGTCGGATAAATTCGGTCTGATGGGTCTTGAGACGCAGGAAAACCAGTATCTGACCGGACGCACCGTGATGAACTGCGGTGATGCGACAGCTGCCGAGATCGATACGGAAGTCATGAAGATGTTAAAAGAGGCCTATGCGGAGGCGAAACGTCTTCTCTCTGAAAACAGGGATGTGATGGATAAGATCGCAGCATTCCTGATCGAGAAAGAGACGATCACCGGCAAGGAATTCATGAAGATCTTCCGTGAGGTCAAGGGAATCCCGGAGCCGGAGGAAGGCCAGAAGGACGATCACAGCCGGATGGGCGGCGAGAGCGCTGAGACTGTTGAGTCTGCAGAGAACGGGAACAGGCAGCCGGAGATGGCAGCGGGATCTGAACAGCCGGCAGCTGAGCAGGTTCAGAATCCGGTGCAGGATGGAAACAGCGTGATGCCGCAGGATCCGGAGCAGAAGACAGCAGAAACTCAGAACGGTCAGCAGGGATCGGACAATGGTCAGGGACCGGCGGAGCTGTAACAGCCTGATCCGGATCGACAGGATTCCGCGAAATTGCAGTCGGTGGATCGAGACAACCGGAAAATGAAATACAGAGGTAGAATGATATCGGAAGATGTTGTTCTGCCTTTTCTTTTTAGACCGTATTTGGCGCTGCATTTACCTAAAAACAAAAAAGTTCATAGAAAATACAAGAATATCTGGTAGAATAAACATTGGTTTGAGTATGATAACGTTGTGACCGCGGATGTTGCTGAGCCGGAATGGGAAGCGAAGCAACGGCAAGATCCTGTTACAGTGTGCGGGCATGGAGTGTCTGTGTACTGTGACCAGAAAAGAGAGTGGATATGCAGCAGAAATATTTGAAAAAGAAAAGAGAAATTTCTAAAATCGCGGCGGGAATCCTGGCGACAGCCCTGCTCGCCTCATCGGGGCAGCCGCTTATGGCTTTCGCCTCGGAAAAGATTCAGACGAATGACCCGTCCGCCTTGGAACAGTGGGCTTTTTTCAATGACGGTTCCTTTGCAGCGGAGGAGATGAGGAAGTATCCGGTGTATTCGGATCCGTTCGGACAGCCGACGGAGAATGCGGAGCTTCTGGGAACTCTTGTGGAGGTGAAAAAGCGCCAGGCGGTATCCGGCGTGGATATCAACCTGGAGCAGGCATGGAAGACGTACGGAAACGGAAATCATGATACGATCGTCGCGATGATCGATACGGGCATCGACTACACGCATGAAGATCTGAAGGATACCCTGTGGGTGAACACGGATGAGATCCCGGGAAATGGGATCGATGACGATGGGAACGGATATGTGGACGATGTCTACGGATGGAATTTTTATAATAACAACAACCAGATCTTCACCGGGGAAGAGGACAGCCACGGGACCCACGGAGCCGGGACGATCAGTGCCGGGACGGGAAACGGGATCGGAATTGCCGGGATCGTTCCCGGAAACCGGGTGCGCGTGATGGCGCTGAAGGCACTAGGAGGCACGGACGGCGGAGGGAGCACGGCAGCAGTCATCAAGGCGATCAGGTATGCGGAGGACAATGGAGCCGTGATCTGCAACCTGAGCCTGACATCGACGGTGGATGACAAGGCGCTGTATGAGGCGATGAAGAATTCCAGTATGCTCTTTGTTGTGGCGACAGGAAACGGAAATCCGAAGACCGGAAAGGGAGTTGACACGGATGCGATCCCGTTTTATCCGGCGGCTTATGATCTCGACAATATCATTTCTGTCGCGAATCTAAGTATCGACGGAACGCTCTCCGCAAGTTCGAACTATGGAAAGAAAACGGTGGATCTCGCGGCTCCGGGAAGCTATATCCTGAGCACAACGCCGGGAAATACATATGGTTACATGAGCGGTACTTCCATGGCGGCGCCGATGGTATCCGGTGCAGCGGCGATGGTCTATTCCCATTTTGACGGGATCGGAGTCGCAGACGTGAAGGAGATCCTGATGTCCACGGTGACGCCGATGGAGAGCCTGAAAGACGTGACGGTTTCCGGCGGAATGCTGAATGTCGGAGCGGCATTATCCTACGATATCAGCGCGCTCTCAAGAAAGGGATTCCAGAACGGCGGAACGAGACCGGAAAATGGGACGGCACCTCATATCGAGATGCAGACCTCGAGCAGGAATGGAGGAAATTATCTGACCGTGCGCGTTATCGACATCGATGGGGATCTCGACAAACTTCTCTATGCAAAGGGAGAGCACACGGCGGAGGAATTTGCGAACGGGACGGTGGAAGGAACGCCGTTTACGGTGAATGACAAAGATACCGCGGCATTTCAGATCACGGAAAAAGGAACCTATACCTTTTATGCGGTCGACAAAAAAGGAAACGGAGCCGTAAAACTCGCCAGATTCGTGTCGGAGAGCGATGGGCCGGGGGCGTTTCAATAAAACTCGCCATACAAGGATGCAGGTAAGATCCTGTGGGGGAATATCTGCAAATTCCACTGCGTTATTGCAGGAAATTTTGCCGGACAGGAATGTGAAAACGAAGGAAATGAGTCAGAAAAAAATTATGGGATATGAAAAAGGAGAGAGACAGATGAGAACAAGGAGATTGGGGAAAACAGGTCTGATGGTGAGCGAGATCGGCTTTGGCGGCGAGTGGCTTGAGCGCCATCCGGAGGAAGAGAGCATCGAGCTGATCAAATATGCATCGAAAAAGGGGATCAACATCCTGGACTGCTGGATGGCGGACCCGAAATCAAGAAATATCATCGGTGAAGGGATTAAAGAGAACCGCAGCCAGTGGTTCATTCAGGGACATATCGGATCAACCTGGAAGGACAACCAGTATTTCCGCACGAGAGACATGAAATACGTTCGCCCGGCTTTTGAGGACCTTTTAAAGAGACTGCAGACCGATTACATCGATCTCGGCATGATCCACTACGTGGACTCTGAGGAAGAATGGGAGAAGATCCAGCATTCTGACTACCTGGACTATGTGATGGAATTAAAGGAAAAAGGCATCATCCGCCATATCGGAATGAGCTCCCACAACCCGAAGGTTGCGATGAAAGCGGCGGAATCCGGCTATGTGGAGATGATCCTCTTCAGCATCAATCCGGCGTTTGACATGCTGCCGGCGAGTGAAAATATCGACACAATGTTCGCGGATGAGTTTGATGCAGGGCTGAAAGGGACAGATCCGGACCGTGCAAAACTCTACAAGACATGTGAGGAGCACGATGTAGGGATCACGGTCATGAAAGGATTTGCGGGCGGAAGACTCTTCGATGCGAAACGTTCCCCGTTCGGCGTCTGTCTGACTCCGGTGCAGTGTATTCACTATGCGCTCACAAGACCGGGTGTCTGTTCCATCATGTGCGGGTATGACACGAAGGAACAGGTGGATGCGGCAGCAGGATACGAGACGGCTTCTGAGGAAGAGAAAGACTATGCGTCCGTGCTTGCGAACGCGCCGTTTCACTCCTACCGCGGGGAGTGCACCTACTGCGGACACTGCAAGCCGTGTGTCGCAAATCTGGACATTGCCATGATCAACAAATTTTATGATCTGGCGACCATGCAGCCGGAGGTCCCGGCGACGATCCAGTCCCACTATGAACTCCTGGACCATAAGGCATCTGAGTGCATCGGCTGTCATGCCTGCGAATCCCGCTGTCCGTTCGGAGTTCCGATCGCGGAGCGGATGGAGAAGACTGCGAAGTTATTTGGGTGTTAAGTGTTGACAAAACCTCTCAGGTAATTCCCTTGCGCGAACCGGGAATCGGATATATAATAAGCAGGTCCATTTCGGGCAAATACGAAAAGAGGGAAGAAAAAGCATATGTGGTTTTGGCTTGCACTGACAGCACTGTTGTGCTGGAGTGGCTCGGATCTGTTTTCAAAGATCGGTTGCCGCGGAAATGATAAGTACGCCCACTTAAAGATGGTCATTGCCGTCGGAATTGTGATGGGAGTACATGCACTTTATACGATCTTTGTAGGAGGTACGGTGGTAACATGGCATATCGCCATGGTGTATCTGCCGGTATCCCTGCTCTATATCTCGTCTATGACGCTTGGTTACATCGGTCTGAGGTACATTGAGCTTTCGATCTCCTCACCGATCTGCAACTCCTCAGGCGCTCTCGTTGCGGTGCTCTGCTTCTTAACGGGTACCCTGGACGATGCGATCGAGGGGAACATGCGTCTTGCGGTGATCGGAGCGGTGGCTCTCGTGTGCATCGGCGTGATCGGGCTTGGTATTGTTGAGTCGAGGGAAGATGATGAACTGCGCCGGGAGCGCCAGGCTGCGTCCAATTATAAGTATGCGAAGTCCTGGCTGGCGCTGTTTCTGCCGGTGGCGTACTGTCTGCTCGATGCGGCCGGTACCTTCGCGGATACCATGGTGCTCGACAAGCTCGCAGGAGAGGCGGAGACGGCCGGAATGTTCGCAACGGCAGAGGAATGCTCTTCCTACGCTGCGTCTGCGGCAAACAGCGCCTACGAGCTGACATTCCTGTTTGCAGCTTTCTGCTGCATCATCTACGTCGGTTTCATTAAGAAACAGAAGTTCACAGCTGCCCAGGAAGGTCCGAAATATCTCGGAGCTCTCTGCGAGACAGCCGGTCAGTTCGCGTATATCTTCGCACTCTCCGACACGGTCCACGCAGCGATCTCCGCGCCGATCATCTCCGCATACTGCGTCGCGTCAGTCGTATGGAGCCGGATCTTCCTGAAAGAGAAGCTTTCCTGGAAACACTATGCGATGATCGCACTGGTTGTGGTCGGGATCGTGATGCTCGGGGTGTTTGATATCTGATCGATGTGTATGTAAGAAAGACTGCTGTTGGTGACAGATCATATGCTGCCATCGACGGCAGTTTTTTTCACCATTTTCGGTGAAACGTGGTAGAATAGGGACAGCTTGCAAAGGAGGAAACACATCATGTCATTAGAAAAAGCAAAAGCAGATCTTGATAAAAAAGGTTTTCTGGATCATGTGATCGAACTTGCAGATTCGACAGCAACGGTCGCAGAGGCGGCGGAGGCGCTTGGCGTAGAACCGGGAATGATCGCGAAGACGATGTCATTTTTACAGGGAGACGCGCCGGTCCTGATCCTGACGGAAGGAACCGCAAAGATTGATAACCATAAATACAAAGAAACCTTTCATGTGAAGGCGAAGATGATCCCGTTTGATGAAGTGGAAGAAAAGATCGGCCATGCGCCGGGCGGCGTGTGCCCGTTCGGGATCAATGACGGGATCACGGTGTATCTGGACGAGAGCTTAAAGCAGTTTACGACCGTTTACCCGGCAGCCGGAAACGACCACAGCGCGGTAAAACTCACGATCCCGGAGCTGGAGAAAGTCGCCGGTGCGAAAGGCTGGGTGGATGTATGTAAGGAGCCGGAAGAGTAGGGAAAACGGATAGTCCGGAAATCTGTACATCATGTTCAGGAAATTCATTGGAAGGCGATGAAATGCAGTTTCGCAAAAAATTCACGGAAAAAGAATTTCGCGGAATGTCAGAAAAATATAGAAAAAGAAAGAGTCATGTCATCCGACGAGAATGGCACGGCTCTTTCTTTTTACGGTTACATCGAGATCCACCCAAACGCATTCGCCACGGAGCTCACAAGAATGATCGCGGCAAAGATCGGGCAGAGGTATTTGATCATGAACTGGAAGATGGCTTTCCGCTTGAACGGGTGGCCGCCCTCGGTAACTTCGTTCTCGATCTTTTCCACACCGATGACTCTCGATACGAGCAGGCAGGTCGCGATCGCCGCGATCGGCATCATGACGGAGTTGGTCAGAAAATCAAAGAAATCAAGGAACTGCATTCCGATCACGGTAATGCCCGCCAGCGGACCATATCCGAGGCAGGAGAGTGTTCCGAGAAAGATCATGACAACGGTCATAAAGACGGTCGCTTTTTTCCGGCTCCAGTGCAGCTCATCCTCGAAGGTGGATACGGCGCTCTCGGTCAGGGCGATGGAGCTTGTGACCGCCGCAAACAGGACGAGGAGAAAGAACAGGATCCCTGTGCCTGTTCCGAATCCCATGCCCGCAAATACCTTCGGAAGTGTGATGAACATGAGGGAAGGTCCAGCCTGGAGAGTATCCGGGTCGCCGCCGGAGAAGGCAAAGACGGCCGGAATGATCATGAGTCCGGCCATGATCGCGATCGCAGTGTCAAAGATCTCAACATTTTTCGTCGAATCCTCGATCGAGGTGTCCTTTTTCATATAGGAGCCGAACGTGACGAGGATTCCCATCGCGATCGACAGGGAGTAGAACATCTGCCCCATCGCGGAGACGACGGTCATCCAGGAGAAGTTTTCGAGGTTTGGAACCAGGAAATATTTCACGCCTGCCATCGCGCCCGGTCTTGTCACGGAGTAGACCGCGATGATCACGGAGAGGATCACGAGGATCGGCATCATAAATTTTGAGACTCGCTCGATCCCGTTCCGGACACCCATGTAGATGATCACAACTGTGAACATGGTGAAGATCAGGAAGCAGATCTCCGCGGAAAATCCGTTGGAGATAAAGCCGGAGAAATAGTCGTCAGCCGCGAGTGCCTGTCCGTGTCCCAGAAGATACTCAAACAGGTATTTGATGACCCAGCCGCCGATCACGGAATAGTACGGCACGATCAGGATCGGGATCACGGCGTTGATCCAGCCGCCGGCGGACAGGAGTTTTGACTTTCCAAAGGATTCGTAGGCTCCGACCGGGCTTTTTTTCGTCATGCGCCCTAAGGAGGTCTCCGCCATGATCATCGTGTAGCCGAAGGTCAGCGCCAGGATGATATAGATCAGTAAGAAGATCCCGCCTCCGTATTTCGCGGCGAGATACGGGAAACGCCAGATGTTTCCCAGTCCCACGGATGCGCCCGCCGCCGATAAGACGAAACCGAGTTTTCCGGAGAACGAACTGCGTTTATGATTCATAATATAGTCTCCTCGTGTTTTTTTCACAAATACATTTGTGCGTGTAAGAGACAGTCTATCATAGAACATGCGAAAAAGCAATTTGATCTGCGGGAGACGGTGAAAATGGAATAGAGAGGCCGCCTGTCATAGTTTCAGCACATGGAATGACAGCGGATGTGGCAAATATCAGAGGAAGGTCGGGATAACAAATTTTGGAATCTGGAATGAAAAAATTCCGTGAAACAGAACATGTATAAAAAGAGGAACATCCGGAGAATCCTATAATTTGATGGCGAAATTGATAATTTTGCGCTATAATACACTCATACCTATCGGAAAATAGAATTTAACAAAACTCAGCGGTATTCGTGACTGGAGAAAAATGAGAGATTGTCAGAGTACGGGGGCATAGATACAGAGAGGTGAAATTGTGTTAAAAGCAGAAAATTTAGTCCTCCATGTGGAGGATAACGGGACGAAAAAATGTCTCCTGGATCATATTTCTTTCCAGGTGGACGATGGAGAAATGCTGGTGATCACGGGACCGAACGGCGGCGGTAAGTCTACGCTGGCGAAGGTCCTGATCGGGATCGAGAAGGCGGAGAGCGGAAAGATCTTTTTAAACGGGGAGGATATCACGGATTACGATATCAACCACCGTGCGAATGCCGGGATCGGCTACGCGTTCCAGCAGCCGCCGAGATTTAAGGGAATGACGGTGCAGAGACTTCTCGCACTGGCAGCAGGAAGAGAAATGTCAGACGTCGAGTGCTGTAAGTTATTATCGGATGTCGGACTCTGCGCGGAGGAATATTTAAACCGCCAGATCGATGGAACGCTCTCCGGCGGCGAGATGAAACGGATCGAGATCGCGACAGTTCTTGCGAAGGAACATACCTTATGTATTTTTGATGAGCCGGAAGCCGGGATCGACCTCTGGAGCTTTTCCATGCTGATCCATAAATTCGAGGAGATCCACAAAGAGAAAAAACAGAGTCTGATCGTGATCTCCCACCAGGAGAAGATCATCAGCATGGCGGACCGGATCATGGTGATCGATGATGGAAAGATCAAGGCGGAAGGTCTCAGAGAAGATGTCCTTCCGTGCCTGAACGGTCTCGATAAATGTCATACATGTGCAGGAAAAGCGGGGGTGAGAGCGTAATGGTAGAGCTGGATCATGTAGTAGAAGAAGTATTGAAAGTCATCAATGACAATGGATTTTCCCAGAAAGGCGCTTTCAACCTGCGTCAGAACGGAACTTCCATCTGCCACGGGGACAGTGAGCACATCAAGATCAAAAAGAAGACGGACAAGCCGGGGATCGATATCTATATCGACGGCGAGACAAAGGGCGAGAAGGTCTATATTCCGGTCGTTGTCAGCGTTTCCGGCATGACGGATCTTGTATATAATGATTTTTACATCGCAGATGGCGCGGACGTGACGATCGTTGCGGGATGCGGGATCCACAACAGCGGCTGCAATGAGAGCCGTCATGACGGGATCCATACCTTCCATGTCGGAAAGAACGCGAATGTCTGTTATCAGGAAAAGCATTACGGAGAGGGAAACGGGACCGGCGGTCGTGTGCTGAATCCGGTGACGAATATCTATGTGGGAGAAAACTCCGTATTTACGCTGGATACGGCGCAGATCAAGGGCGTTGACTCTACGGTCCGCGAGACGCTTGTCGAGATGGAGAAAAGCGCCAGACTGTATGTGACTGAACGCCTGATGACCGAGGGAGAGCAGACGGCGGAGTCCAACATCGAGGTCCGCTTAAACGGGGAGGAGAGCTCCGCACAGATCATCTCCAGATCCGTCGGAAAGGGAAATTCCGTCCAGACGTTCCACCCGAAGGCGGTCGGCAACAACAAGTGCCAGGCGCATATCCAGTGTGACTCGATCATCATGGACCATGCGGAGATCGGCTCGATCCCGGAGATCCGCGCGCGTGATCTCAACGCGGCAATCATCCATGAGGCGGCGATCGGAAGGATCAACGATGAGCAGTTATTAAAGCTCCGGACTCTGGGACTTACCGAGGAAGAAGCGGAGAACGTGATCATCGAGAATTTCCTGAATTAAACGGGAAGCTGAAGACGGGGATTTTATATAGAAAGATTTCGTACAAATCCAGATTGATAAAAAACAGGTCCGCAGGTGAAGATCACCGGTGCGGACCTGTTTGATTTACGCGAACAACGAGCCAAAGTCTGCGCTTGCGCGAGAACTTGGCGACTGTCGTGATAATAAGGGAAATATTGTTTTTTTTTAGAAGTACGTCCGTCTCTTCGGCGTATTCCAGCTTCCGACAACGCGCTTTACATTGGAGATCGTGACAAACGCGTTTGGATCTTTCGACTGGACATAGTCCATAAACTGACCATATTCCTTCTTTGTGAGGATCGCCAGGATCTCGCTCTTCTGGGCATCGCTGTAGCCGCCGGTGGCCGTGTAGACAGTGATGCCGCGCTGGAGATTCTCGATCACATAGCGGCGGAATTCATCGTTGTGTTCGGAGATCACGCACACCCGGATCTTTCCGGTGAACTCATCGATAAAGTAGTCCAGCACGAGACCGCTGAAGTAGGTCGCCAGAGCACCGATGATCACGGTCTGAAGATCGTAGGCGAAATAGGAGCTCGCGACCGTCACCATGCCGGCGATGATGATCGCCTGTCCGAGATCCAGATGGAGATATTTGTTCATGATCTTCGCGATAATATCGAGACCGCCGGATGCCGCGTTGGCGTTAAAGAGGACGGCCTGTCCGTAGCAGATCACAACGATCATGCCGACTACGTCCAGGGCGATGTTCCCCGTCGGAGATCCCGGATCCGGGAAGGCGGTTTCAAATACGAAGAGAAGTACCGGGAGCAGGATGGAGATAAAGATGATCTTTGTCCCGAAAGTCTTATCGATAAAGAGAAACGCCAGGATGATGCAGATGATGTTTAAGATCAGAGTCATGACGGAGAGCGACAGCGGAATGAAATTTACGAGGACTACTGCGAGTCCGGTGATGCTCCCGCTGATAATGTGGTTCGGATTCATGAAAAAATAGACTCCCACGGCGATGATGAAAGTACCGAAGAAGATCGTGGAGAAATATTTTAGTTTTTCGAACATACTGTACGTCCTTTTTCTGTCAGATTTTTGCAGAGTTTCCAAAAACAGGAGACACTGTCTGCGTGTAAATCATAGAGAAAAAAGAGCGGATTGTCAAACAGGCGCTTTGCAGTGTGAGCGCTTGTATGCGGCAAAGTGCGGGATCATCCTATTTCAGTTTCCCGTACTCCTCATCAGAAACGGTCTCACACCATTCGTTGGAGTTCTCTTCGCCCGGAACTTCGATGGCGAGATGGGAGAACCAGGAATCCGGAGCGGCACCGTGCCAGTGTTTGACTTCCGCCGGAATATTGATGCAGTCGCCCGGCTTCATCTCGATGGCTTCTTTGCCTTCCTCCTGATAGTAGCCGCGTCCGGCCACGCATACAAGGATCTGTCCGCCGCCGCTCTTTGCGTGGTGGATATGCCAGTTGTTGCGGCAGCCGGGTTCGAAGGTCACATTGAACACACCGACCTGTTTGGTGGATACCGGTGCGAGATAGCTCTGACCGACGAAGTATTTTGCGAAGGCGTCATTCGGGGCGCCGATCGGGAAGATCATGGACTTTGCATGGGCTCTCATTGCCTCGTCCTTGTAAGGAAGATCGCCTTCATTCATCTGCCATACTTCTTTTGCAAGGTTGAAGACGGCCCAGCCCTTCGGCCAGCCGACGTAGAATGCCACATGGGTGATGATCGCAGCGATCTCTTTCTGGGTGACGCCGTGTGCTTTTGCATTCTTTAAGTGGAACACGAGGGAAGAATCCGTGATCCCGGAGGACATGAGTGCCACAACGGTGATGATACTTCTAGTCTTTACATCGATGTCCTGGTTGTTCCAGTTTTCTCCGAAGAGGACATCGTCATTAAAATGCGCGAACTGGGGAGCAAATTCGCCCAGCGCGTTTCTTCCTGCTGTCTGTACAATTTTTGCCATGTTTTTTCTCCATTTCCAGATCGACTGCAGGCTGCATGACCCTGGATCATGTCAGTCTGCAGCCGGTTTCTGCTTTATTATAAGGATTTCACCCAATCAGCGATCTCCTGTCTGGAAGCTCTGTTTAAAAGCTTTCCTTCCACGATCTCTGCACCAGGTGCGGACGGTTTTAATTCTTTTACTGTGTTGCCGAATCCGCTGCCGCCGGATGTCGCGAAGAGGACGATCTTCTTGCCTGTAAAGTCGTAGGACTCAAGGAAGGTGTTCACGATTGTCGGAGCGACATACCACCAGATCGGGAAGCCGAGGATCACGGTATCATAAGCGCTCATATCGATATCTGCCTTTACGATCTCCGGTCTGAATTTCTTGTCATTCATCTCCACGCTGCTTCTGGATTTTTTGTCCATCCAGTTTAAATCTGCTGTTGTATATGCCACCTTCGGTGTGATCTCGCAGAGATCAGCGTTTCCTGCTTCTGCGATCTGCTCTGCAATTTTCTTTGTTGTTCCGCCTGCACTGAAATATGCAACTAATTTTTTTGCCATTTGAATTACCTCCTGTGAAAACAAGTTCGCGTAAATAAAAAGGATGCAGAAAGAAGATATGGATCTTCTTATGCATCCATTGTAGTTCTAAGATTTTTGAATGTCCAATACCTATATCAAATCATGATTTATGCCTTGCAGGCATTTAACGAAATCAGAGAAGTTCCTGCATCATGAGTGGCCACGGAACTGATGATCTCGATAAATTTGTTGACCGCATGGGAGTTCGGCAGATTTCTCTGCCATGCGATCACGGTACTAGAGGTGATCTCTGGGAAGAGTTTCCGCTGAACGAGCAGGTCAGGCCGCCAGTATCTTGCCGCACCGGCGACAGATACCGGGTATCCCAGCCCGTAAAAGGCCATGACTCCGGCATTTGTTCCGAGATTGCTGGTGAATGCGATCTGGAGCTTATCGAAGTCTTTTCCGAACCAGTTTGCGATCTCACTCTGGACTCCGGTGCGCTCCGGGAGGATCAGCGGTTTCCCGAGGAGATCCTGCTTTGTGATGAATTCTTTCCCGGCGAGCGGATCGTCCGGGCGCATCCCGACGACCCAGTGGTCACTTTCCGAGATCCGGATGTAGTCGAGACCTTCCGTATCCACAGGTTCCAGGAACATTCCGATGTCCACGAGACCTTTTTTCATCATCTCGTAGACCGTATCCGCCGTGGCGGTGTGGATCGCGATCTGTACGAGCGGATATTTTTCACGGCAGACTTTGCAGATTTCTGCCAGGATCTCGACGGCTGCGAATTCCCCGCAGCCGATCGTGACGCTGCCGTCGATGACTTCCTCGGTCCCTTTCAGCTCCTCCAGAGTCCGCTTTTCGAGATCCAGCATTTCGAGAGCGCGGCGCTTTAGGAGAATCCCCTCGTCGGTCAGGGTGATCGTCCGCCCGTTCCGGTTAAAGAGAGAAATGCCGAGCTCTTCCTCGAACGCGGCTAACTGCCTGGAGAGAGTCGGCTGGGTGATATGAAGCTGTTCGGCGGCTTTTGTGAAGCTTTGTTCTTTGGCTACTGTGAGAAAGTAGCGGAGTATTCTGAGATCCATATAGAAATTCCTTTTTTGAGTCGGATGATTTTCAGTAATCGTGAAGATGCGGAACAATTTT
>ERZ1106969.49-NODE-49-length-138755-cov-46.020187_pt1 | contig 138755 bp, 117 predicted proteins | sample MGYA00403685_ERZ1106969 | MGnify/ENA primary metagenome ERZ1106969 (study PRJEB35170, sample SAMEA104062416) | human gut metagenome | biome: human gut; feature: human-associated habitat; material: faeces | place: Denmark | collected 2012-05-18 ...
CCCCACTGCTGCCTCCCGTAGGAGTCTGGGCCGTGTCTCAGTCCCAATGTGGCCGTTCACCCTCTCAGGCCGGCTACTGATCGTCGCCTTGGTGGGCCGTTACCCCACCAACTAGCTAATCAGACGCGGGTCCATCTCATACCACCGGAGTTTTTCACACTAGACCATGCGGTCCTGTGCGCTTATGCGGTATTACCAGTCGTTTCCAACTGCTATCCCCCTGTATGAGGCAGGTTACCCACGCGTTACTCACCCGTCCGCCACTCAGTCACTAAATAATCATCCCCGAAGGAATTCAAATAAAGTGCTTCGTTCGACTTGCATGTGTTAAGCACGCCGCCAGCGTTCATCCTGAGCCAGGATCAAACTCTCATAAAAAGTTTGCTCTGTTTTTTCAGAGTCCCAAGCTTAGTTTTAAACTACTAGCTTTACTGTTTTGCAATCGATAACTTTACATTGCTGTATTTATGTTATCTTTAAAAATTCTCAAAGAATTTTCAAGGTTGTCTTTCTGTTCAGTTGTCAAGGTTCTTTTTCGTCGCTCTCTCGCGGCGACTTGTATATATTATCACTTGGTATTATTGTTGTCAACAACTTTTTTCTTATTTCGACATATTTCGACATATTTTTTAAATATAGTTATATATACCTATCGCCACGATGTGTTTTAATCAGTGTTATAACCAGTCATTCACCTTACAGCTGCCTATCTTTCAGTCTTTTCCTTTATGTAATTCAGCAGCTTATCAGCGACCTCTTCTTTTGTCATCTTTGGAAGTTCACGAATCTCATCTTTGGATATAAGTGTAACTACATTGGTATCTGTTCCAAAGCCTGCGCCTTTAACTTTAACATTATTGGCAACTATTAAATCAAGATTCTTCTTTTCCAATTTAGCCTTTGAATTTTCAATCATATTCTCTGTTTCCATTGAAAATCCACATAGAAACATTCCATCTCTTTTAGAAGCGCCAAGTGTTCCTATTATATCCTTAGTCCTTGTTAATGAGATTGACATATCTCCATCTTTTTTCTTTATCTTGTTATCACTGACTTTATCAGGTTTATAATCAGCCACAGCCGCTGCTTTAATAACAATATCTGAATCTTTTGCTTCCTCAATTACAGCATCGTACATATCCTGTGCCGATACTATATCTATATTTTTAACAAAAGGCACTTTTTCAAGATCTGTCTTTCCTGAAATAAGAACAACTTTTGCTCCTCTTAGCATTGCTCTTCTTGCTATTGCATACCCCATTTTTCCGGTTGAATTATTTGAAATGAAGCGCACCGGATCTATGGCTTCTCTTGTAGGACCCGCAGTAACACACACTTTAAGGCCTTCTAAATCTTTTTCACACTCTGTTTCTCTTAAAATATACTGAAACAATTCTTTTGGTTCAGGCATTTTTCCGCTTCCTGAATCTCCACACGCAAGCCAGCCATTTAATGGTTCTATTATTTCATACCCATATTTTTTCAGCTTTTCTATATTATCCTGAACTATTCTGTTTTCAAACATTCTTGTATTCATGGCAGGAGAAACAAATGTTTTACATTTGCATGCAAGTACAGTTGTAGTAAGCATATCATCTGCAATTCCATTTGCTATCTTTCCTATTACATCAGCAGTTGCCGGAGCTATCATAACAACGTCCGCTTTTTTTGCAAGTGATACATGTTCAACATTAAATTGAAAATTTCTGTCAAATGTATCAACTATGCATTTATTTCCTGTCAGTGTTTCAAATGTTATCGGATTAATAAAATTAACAGCATTTTTTGTCATAATAACATCAACATTGTACCCTGCTTTTACAAGCATGCTTGCAAGGTTAGGTATTTTGTAGGCTGCTATTCCCCCTGTAACACCAAGTAAAACATTTTTCTTATATGGCATACTTTTCACCTCCTAGGCACAAGTTATATTTTTATCATAAATTATTTTCAGACCTTTCAATAATAATGCATTATCCTGAATTATATTATGTCTGCATTTAGGTATTATAACGCCTGAAAGACCACCTGTTGCAATAATTCTTGCTTCAGGCTTGCCATTTTTTCCAAAGCCTGCCTCTTCTATTATCTTGTCTATCATTCCATCTATGCATGAAGCATTTCCAAGTATTATACCACTCTTCATGCAGTCAACAGTATTCTTTCCTATAACATGTTTCGGCACATCAAGTCCGATTCGTGGAAGCTGTGCTGTTCTTGAAACCAGTGAATCAAGTGATACCTTAATTCCGGGAAGTATTGCACCTCCTATATAATCTCCCTTTTCATCAACAACACTTATGGTTGTAGCTGTACCTATATCTATTACAACAGCAGGATATCCGTAAACATTTAACGCAGCAACTGCATCAACAATGAGATCACTTCCTACCTGTTTAGGCTGATCCATTAATATATTAAGTCCTGTTTTTACACCCGGACCAACTATCATCGGTGTAATCTTTGCCACCTTCTCTACCGCTACTTTAATCGCATCCACAAGCTGTGGCACAACGGAAGAAATAATAGCGCCTTTGATTTGCATAGGATCAATATTATGTATTTCAAGTATTGTCTTAAAACCCATTGCATACTCAAGCTCAGTCTTTGAATGGTCTGTAGATAATCTTTCCTCAAAATATACCTTTTCATCATCAATACAGCCTATAACAATATTGGTGTTTCCCATATCGATAGCAAGTATCATTCCTTTGCAGTTTTTGCGTAGTTTATTACTCATATTTACCTCCTGTTTTGTGAAAGCAAAATCTGTTGCAGAACAAACAGACTAAATATCTTTATATATTATTGTCATCATATATTCTTTTATATTATAGCCGCTCTAAGAAGTATTCCATCATCCTCTACAGATAACAATTTTATATTCAATACAGTATTTACCGCTTCCTTCGTAAGTGCATCGACCGCATCCTTTTCCAGAATAACCCGTAAATAATTAGGTGTATATCCCGCATAAAATTTCTGACCGTCATGTTCTATTTCTTCTTCAAGCAAAACTGTAGTATCTTTTCCAAGATAAGACTTTCTGTAATTATATGACATATTTTTTTCTAATTCTAAAAGTTCATTACTTCTTAAAGCCTTAATCTTTTCATCTATCTGGTCAGGCATCTTATCTGCAACTGTACCTTTTCTTCTTGAATATTTAAAAATATGCATCTCATAAAATCCGACCTTCTCGAGGAATTTTCTTGTTTGAGCAAAATCCTCTTCACTTTCTCCCGGAAATCCTACAATTACATCTGTTGTAATAGCAGGATTATCATAATATTTTCTTAATCTTACGCAGCATTCATAATATTCTTTAGTGCTGTATTTTCTGTTCATAGCTTTAAGTGTCTTATCACATCCGCTCTGTAAAGAAAGATGAAAATGCGGGCAGACCTTATTAAGTTTACTCATTTCTCTTGCAAAATCATCTGTAACAACTCTTGGTTCTAATGAGCCAAGTCTTATTCTTTCAAGTCCTTCAATATCATGAAGCATTTTTATGACTTCAAGCAGCGAACCTTTGTTATTATCCATTCCATATGATGTAAGATGTATTCCTGTCAGAACTATTTCTTTATAGCCTTTAGCCACAAGACGTTCAACCTCTGCATATATCTCCTTCATATCCCTGCTTCTTATTCTGCCTCTTACATATGGTATTATACAATAAGAGCAAAACTGGTTGCAGCCATCCTGTATTTTTATGTATGCTCTTGAATGTTCATTTACAGTATTAATATTGAGTTCCTCATAATCCGAATCTTTATTAATATCTATAACAAATGCATCATCTTTTTTATCTTTATAATAATTATCCAGTGCTTCCACTATATTAATTTTCATGTTATTTCCAAGAACAATATCTACTGCACTGTCTTTTAAGCAGGCTTCACTGTCAGCCTGCACATAACAGCCTGCTGCAACTACTATCGCATCAGGATTCATCTTCTTGGCTTTATGAAGCATCTGTCTTGATTTTCTGTCTGCTATATTAGTAACTGAGCATGTATTTATTATATATACATCAGCAACATTTTCTTCGCTAAAAGGAATAATTTCATATCCTGCTTCTTTAAGCATCTGTTCCATTGATTCTGCTTCATATGAATTAACCTTACAGCCTAAATTGTGTATCGAAACCTTTTTCAAAGCCGCCTCCATTTTTTTCATATTTTATTGACATAGAACCAACAAATAGATATTATTATGTGTAGAGAAAACTATATAATGTAGGAGGTATTTCAATGAAAACTGTACAGATTTCATTAAATTCTATAGACAAGGTTAAATCTTTTGTTAACGATATAACAAAGTTTGATGTTGATTTCGACCTTGTATCAGGAAGATATGTTATCGATGCTAAATCTATAATGGGTATATTCAGTCTTGACCTTTCAAAGCCTATTGACCTTAATATACATGCTGACTCAGATATCGACACTATTCTGGCTGTATTAGCACCATACATTGTCTAGTTATTTTTTATAGGACTGTCGCATTCGCGGCAGTCCTTTTTTTGAGCATATGCTCTTTTTTATTATTACTCTACTATAATCTGTTCTGTTGTTTCAATTGCTGTCTTCATAAGTTCATCTATAACTTCATTAAGATTCTTCTCATGCTGTTTTATTATATTAAGATTAGGTTTTGTTACCGGATGCTTGGCAACAAATATAGTACAGCAGTCCTCAAATGGCTGTATAGATGTTTCATAAGTTCCTATTTTTTCTGAAATATCAATAATTTCCTGCTTATCAAATCCAATAACAGGTCTGAAAACAGGCATTGTACACACTTCATTAGTACAATATAAGCTCTGCATAGTCTGGCTTGCAACCTGACCGATACTTTCACCTGTAACAAGTCCTGTACAACCTGATTTTTCTGCCAGTTCCTGAGCTATCTTCATCATATATCTTCTCATGATTATTGTAAGCTCATCATGTGGACACTTTTCGTAAATAGCAAGCTGTATATCTGTGAAATTAACCACATTAAGCTTAATAGGTCCTGCGTATTTAGATACTATTCTTGCAAGGTCAACAACCTTCTGCTTAGCTCTTTCACTAGTATATGGTGGTGCATGGAAATAAGTTGCCTCTACCTGAACTCCTCTTTTTGCAACCATGTAACCTGCAACAGGACTGTCTATACCTCCCGATAAAAGGAGCATTGCCTTTCCTGCTGTACCTATAGGCATTCCACCCGGTCCCGGAATCTCAACCGAATAAATATTTATCTGATTTCTTATTTCTATCTGCAAATATACATCAGGCTTATGTACATCAACCTTCATCTCAGGAAATGCATCAAGTATTCTTCCACCTATCTCCATATTTATTTCCATAGAATTCATAGGATAATTTTTTCTTGCTCTTCTTGCATTTACCTTGAATGTAATATTCTTGTCCTTATATGCCATATCTATATATTTAATGACATTTTCAGCCAAATCATCAAATCCGTTATCTTCAATCTGTACAACCGGACAGATTCCTATTATTCCGAATACAGTCTTTAAACTTTCAACAGCTTCATCATAATCAAATTCAGACTGTGCAATGGCATATATTCTTCCATTCTCTTTTGTAACCTTAAAATCACCATCTATATTTTTAAGGGCATGTCTTATCTGTCTTACAAGTGCATCCTCAAAAAGGTATCTGTTCTTTCCTTTTACACCTATTTCACCATATTTTATCAAAAATGCTTTATACATTATTAACCTCCATTTTTAGATTATCTGACCACTAAATCAATGTCTTGTGTATTTTCTTAATACAGGAAGAATTTCATTTAGTACTTTTATTGTATACTCAAGCTCATCTTTTGTTGTATTATAACAAAAACTAAAACGTATTGTACAGTCTAACAGCTCCGGTTTAAGGCCTATCGCAACTAATGTATTGCTAAGTCCCGGTTTATTAGATGAACATGCAGAACCGGATGATACATATATATTTTTATCTTCAAGTGCATGTAAAAGTACTTCCGCCCTTATTCCTGCAAAGCTTGCGCTGACTATCTGAGGTGCAGATTCTCTTCCTGTTTTTCCGTTAATAGTCACGCCTTCAATCTTTATAAGCTCCGATATAAAATAATCCTTAAGTTCATATAAATGATTTGTTTTATTTTCAAAATCATTATTATAAATAAGCTCAACAGCTTTTGCCAGTCCTGCAATTGCAGGTACATTTTCCGTACCGGAACGCATTCCCTTCTGCTGTCCGCCTCCAAGAATTATCGGTTTTATTCTTGTCTTGTCCTTTATATATAAAAATCCGCTTCCCTTTGGTCCATGAATTTTATGACCGCTGACAGATAATAAATCAATGTTATATTTCTTAGGAACAATTTTGAATTTGCCGTATGACTGTATTGCATCAACATGATATACAATATCAGAATTGTATTCTTTAACAATATGTCCGATTTCTTCAATCGGCTCAACAGCACCTATCTCATTATTCACATGCATTACAGAGACAAGAATTGTTTCCTCATCAAGTGCTTCCTTTAACGCATCAAGAGATACTATACCATCCTTATCAACCGGAAGATATGTAACCCTAAATCCCTGACCTTCAAGATAGTTAAACGGCTCTTTTACTGATGAATGTTCAACAGAAGAGACAATAAGATGATTTCCTTTTCTTTTATTAGCCATGGCAGAACCGATAATTGCCATATTATTAGACTCTGTTCCACCTGATGTAAATACTATCTCCTTGTCGAGACATTTAAGGCTTGCTGCAATTATTTTCTTTGCATCTTTTATGTAATTTTCAGCATATACACCTTTCATATGCTTTGATGACGGGTTTCCATAATCCTCTCTCATAAGTTTTATCATTATATCAACCACTTCATCAGCGCATTTGGTTGTAGCTGAATTATCCAGATATGCTTCCATATTAATCCTCATTCCTAAATATTATAATGTGAGTACCTTTAATCATTTTCATCATCCTCAAAATGATACATAAGCACAGACATAAGCATCATTCCCGCTGTTTCTGTTCTTAAAATTCTTTTTCCAAGTGTTATTATTTCACAGTTATTTTCGGTTGCATAATTAAGCTCTCCCCTGTCGAAACCACCTTCAGGTCCGATAAATATGCCAACCTTCGTTCCCGGTTTTAAAGAATTTATTATTTTCTTAGTTTTACCCATACCGTCTGCACATTCGTATGGAAGTAATACTACATCAAGCATTTTGGCAAAATCCACTGCCTGTTTAAAGCTCAAAACATCACTGACCTTAGGCACAATACTTCTCTTGCTTTGTTTAGCCGCACTTAATGCTATGGTATTCCAGCGTGCTATTTTATTTTTTGCCTTTTTATCATCTAACTTAACCACACATCTTTTCATTGCAACAGGTATTATCTCATGTACGCCAAGCTCTACATTCTTCTGTATGATAAGTTCCATTTTATCTGCCTTAGGTAAACCCTGAAACAAATAAACCTCTGCGCCTAATTCTCTTCCTCTGTTATCTGTTGAAACAATATCGGCTCTGACATAATCATCCGCAAGCTCTGCTATTTTACACGAATAATCAATATTATCCCCACTGCTTATAAGAATTTCATCATTGACTTTAAGCCTTAATACATTTCTTATATGATTAACATCTTCACCTTTTATATCTATATAATTTTCATATATATTTTCATGTTCCGCAAAAAAATGATACATTTTTAACCCTTTACTTTCTTCTGGCTGTTACATTAACCCATTCACCATCATGATTAATCTCTACTATCTCAAGCTCCTTGTTCTGCTTAAATGCATTAACAACTTCCAGTTCTTTTGTATCAATTATTCCTGATGTTATGAAATATGCGCCATGTTTCATATGCTCTGTTATGCATACAGACAATGGTTCCAGCACATCTGCAAGAATATTTGCACATACAATATCGTAACACTCGTATCCGCAGGCATCCTTTACTGCCACATCATCAATGATATTTCCCTGTATAACTTCAAGCTTTCCTTCCGGAATATCATTCTGCTGTGCATTCTCATTAGATGCTGTTATAGCGTTAGGGTCAAGGTCTGTACCAAATGCATGTGCAGCACCATATTTTAATGCTACAACTGATAAGATTCCGCTGCCGCAGCCGACGTCAAGAATTTCTTCATTACCTTTAACATATTTCTGAAGCTGCTTTATTACCATTCTTGTTGTCTCATGTGAGCCTGTTCCAAATGCAGTTCCAGGGTCAATGCTAAGTACAGGGTGTCCCTTCATTTCTTCGGTTATCTCTTCCCATGTAGGCTTAATATATAAATCGCCGATTGTAAATGTATGCCAGTACTGTTTCCAGTTGTTAATCCAGTCTTTATCCTCTGTCTGTGATTCGCTGATAGTTCCTTCACCGACATTTACAAAAAGCCTTAATTCCTCAAGTCCTTCTTTTACCTTGTCCATCATTGTATTGTCATCTTCATCGGCATCAATATAAAAATTAACCTTTGCAGTTCCATCATCCGGTGGAAGGTCAGGAATGAAGTCAACAAACATAGTTTTGGCTTCTTCCTTTGTAAGCTGTATGTTATCTTCAATCTCTATTCCTTCAATGCCTAAATCATCAAGCATGCTGCTTATTAAATCTACCGCCTCTGTTGTTGTTTTAATTGAATATTTATTCCATTTCATAGTATATTTAATTCCTCATTTCTTACATTTTTAAAAATGCTTCGTATCCCTTTAATGTTTCATATAAATCGGCTTTGCTTATAACCTCGAAAGGTGCATGCATGTTCTGCACAGCAATACCGCTGTCAATAACATTCATATCAAGATTAGCAAGAATATAAGCTATTGTTCCGCCACCTCCGGCATCTACCTTACCAAGTTCAGCTGTCTGATATGAAACTTCTGCATCATCCATAACACGTCTTAATCTTCCCATGAATTCTGCTGATGCATCATTAGAGCCGCTCTTTCCTCTTGCGCCTGTATATTTGTTAAATACCATTCCTTTTCCAAAATATGCAGCATTTTTCTTTTCAAATACATTGGCATAATTAGGGTCATAGGCTGCACTTACATCAGATGAGAGCATGCTTGAATTTGCAAGTGCTCTTCTTAACTTTAAGTCATTATATTCTCCACATCTGTCCATAACTTCAGCAACCATATTTTCAAAGAATCTTGACTGCATTCCGGTTGCACCCACGCTTCCTATTTCCTCTTTATCAACAAGGATGCATACTCCTGTTCTCTTAAGATTTCCGGCATTTATAAGAGCCATTAATGAAGGATATGCGCACACCCTGTCATCATGTCCGTAACCGATTATCATGCTTCTGTCAAGTCCGTAATCCCTTGCAGGTCCTGCCGGAACAGCCTCTAATTCTGCTGAAACAAAATCTTCCTCTTCTATGCCATATTTTTCTTTCAAGATAGAAAGAATATTCTTCTTTACAAGCTCTTTTTCTTTATCTTTTGATTCATCCTCTGTGGCAGGCATGCTTCCGACAAGAATGTCAAGTGCCTCACCTTCTACTACCTTGGTTCCTTTCTTTTCCATCTGTTCTGATGCAAGATGTATAAGTAAATCTGAAATTCCAACTACTGTATCATCAGCCTCTTCACCAACAGTAATCTCAACATTTGTTCCATCCTTTAAAGCTACGACTCCGTGTAATGCCATAGGCATCGCTACCCACTGGTATTTCTTGATTCCACCATAATAGTGTGTATCTAAAAGGGCAAGTCCACAGTCTTCATACAATGGATTCTGCTTTATATCAAGTCTTGGTGAATCTATGTGTGCTCCAAGAATATTCATTCCGTTTTCTATAGGTTCTTCTCCTATGTTAAATAAAACGATAGCCTTGTTCATATTTACAGCATATACTTTGCTTCCTGCTTTAAGTGTTTTTCCAGATGCTATGACTTCTTTTAAGTCCTCATATCCTGCACTCTTTGCAATTTCAACAGCCCTTTTTGTACATTCTCTCTCTGTTTTGCATTCGGAAATGAATTTTTTGTAATCATCGGCGAATTCAAACACCTTTTTCTTTGTGTCATCATTATACTTCTTCCATGCTATTTCTCTTTCCATACAAACACCAATCCTTTCACCAAAACAAATATATTTTAAATTCCAAGAGTAAGCTGGTTATCATCGCTATCCATTGATTCTTCAAACTTCTCATTAGCAATTTCCAATTCTGCTTCCTCTTTATATTGTTCCACCATATCCTCGCTTATAACCGGCAAATCATCAATTGACTGTACCCCAAAGGAACGTAAGAAATCCTCTGTTGTACCAAACAGCATTGGTCTTCCCGGCGCATCAAGCCTTCCAACATCTGTAACCAGATTATATTCTACAAGCTTATTAACAGCGTGGTCTGAATTAACGCCTCTTATTTTCTCTATTTCAAGCTTTGTTACAGGCTGCTTATAAGCGATAATAGAAAGTGTTTCAAGCAGTGCATCTGTCAGCGTGTATTTCCTTGGCTGGCTGCATACCTTTATAAGATAATCATAATATTCAGTCTTTGTGCATAACTGAAAACTGTTTTCAAGTTCAATTATTCTTATTCCTCTGTCTGATGCCTCATATTTATCCATCATATTATGTACAATTTTAATGGTTGTATCCACATCATGTTCTATTGCAGCAGCTATCTTCTCTGCTTCAACAGATTCTCCCATTGCAAATAATATTGCTTCAATAGCCGCTTCTGTCTGTTCTATATTCATGCTATTCCTCGTTTCTTTATTCTCAGGCTTTATGACCTGCCAATTAAAATGCTTTAATCTTCTTCAATATTTTCTATTAAAGAAGGGTCTTTTACAACTTCTATATAAATGTCATGTTCCCTGTCTTCCTGGCTTACTGTAACAAAACCTGTCTTTATAAGTTCAAGTATAACAAGAAATGTTACAATAACGGTAACCTTTGATGATGACTCCTCAAGCATATCCCTGAATGCAAACTTTTTATTGACATTAAGGAATTCCTTTATATAAACAAGTCTCTCAGACATACTTACTTCTTCTTTTTCTATCTTTCCAAACTTGCTTCTTACAGGGTCAATCTTATCTTCTTTTCTTTTCATCACATCCTGAAAAATAAGATTAAGCTGTACTAAAGTTGTATCAGCAACAATCTCATTAAGATTAACAGGAGGTTTGTACTCTGCTATTTCCTTAGGTATATCAGGTGCTTTATAATATGTTTTCACCGCATCAATCTGTCTGTCCTTTAACTGCATTGACATTGCTTTAAAAAGCTTGTACTCAATAAGCTTTTCCACAAGCTCTGCTCTTGGATCTTCTTCATTTCCATCCTCATCCACTTCCTTTGGAAGCAGCATCCTTGACTTTATATCAAGTAATGTAGCAGCCATAACAAGAAATTCGCTGACTACATCTAAATCTTCCTTTTTCATTTGTGAAACATATTCCATATACTGGTCTGTTATCATAGCAATCGGAATATCATATATATTAACCTTATTCTTATCTATCAGGTGCAACAGAAGATCTAAAGGGCCTTCAAATGCCTGTAATTTAACATTAATTCCCATATTAATAAATATTTCCAAGGCAGAATCATGCCAAAGAAAGCCTCCATTTTATGCTGATTTATTTCAGGCACACAAAAAGTAAACCCAAAAATGCAACATATATTGTACCCAAAATACTTTATTATTGCAAGTTTATTGTTTATTTGTGAAAAATAACTTATAATGAACTTAACTTTTTTCAAAATGAAAGGATTTACATGAGCAGACTTATATTTATGATAGAGGAAATCTCTGAAAAATTAAAAAAAGACAGAATTGCCGATTACGCATCACAATCCTGCTTTTATATATTATTAAGCTTTGTACCCTGTCTTTTGGTTTTGATGAGCCTTGTTAAATTTCTTCCAATAACACAGAACAATCTTTTTAATATAATAAGTGGAGTAATTCCTGCCAAGCTTTCACCACTTCTTGAAGGCATTTTTTCTGATTTATATGAAAGTTCTTCTTTCACCCTTACATCTATTACCGCAATAGGTGCCTTATGGGCTTCAGGAAAAGGTTTTCTTACCATAATGCGTGGTTTTGACCAGATTTATGAAACACAGAATAAAAGGAACTGGCTCCTGCAAAGAATAATGTCAAGTGTATATGCTATGTTTTTTATCATTACTATTATAGCTACCTTGTTATTAATGGTATTCGGTAATACACTTTTTAATTATTCAATTAATATAATTCCTAACGTAGGTAATTGGTTAAAAGCATTTCTTTCAAACAGAATTCTTTTATTCCCATCAATTCTTACCTTGCTTTTTACATTAATGTATATTTTTATACCTTACAGAAAAACTTCATTTCTGGCACAGATACCAGGAGCTTTCATAGCCGCAATCGGCTGGTATGGTTTTTCTTTTCTTTACTCACTTTATGTTGATAACTCACCTAACTTTTCATACATGTACGGAAGTCTTACGACCTTTATATTTGCATTAATCTGGATGTATGCATGTATGAATATTCTCTTTATCGGTGCGGAAATAAACTCTCTTATTTCCAAAAAGATAATAAGCAAATTTAATACGACCAGACATTGATTTCTATACCGCTGTAAAAGAAATGAAGGATATCTTTGTAACTCATTGTTTCTGACATTTTTTTTACAGCATTCTGGCTCATTCCGATTCCATGTCCAAAGCCTCCGCCTGTTATATTGTATCCACCCAATTCTCCATTTTCATAATAAGGATTAAATATGCAGTAAGCACTTGGCAGAGAATCAAATTTTCTTTCACCTGTTTTTGTTGTCATACTGACATTTCCATTTCCAAAAAGAGTTCTTATTACACCTTCTCCATTAATAATTACAGAATTTTCCGTTCCTGTAACCTTAATACTTACGCATGCTCCTCCGGTGGCTCTTTTTAGCACTTCTATACCTGTTATTTTTCCTACTGTATATATCTTTTTTAAAATATTCTCCTCTCCGTCAATCACATATATTTTCCCCGGATTAGAACTTATACATGCTGAAAGCTTTTTATTAAATCCACTGCTTAATTCATCTATACTAAGATTAATATTCCACCTGTACAGACTGCTTGAATAATCATAATCATTTTCATCCTCAGACATTATGCTTTCCCTAAAAACTGTCTCATCAGTATAATCCTTTTCTTTCTGTGAAGGATTTACACTTTTTGATTCGTAAATAGGATAGTCATTGCAATCACTTCCCCATACTTCAACATTTGCTGTCTGCCCCCATGACGTCGAGTAATAATATGTCTTAACTATCTCCTGATTATTGGTTATCACCTCTCCCTTGGTATCATTGACAGCCTCATTTGATACTGCATCTTCATTCAGGTTATTATACACCTGAAACTTAACACTATCGTCTATATGCGCGCCGTATTCTTTATATGCGGCATCATACAACTCCGAATACGCATAGCTTCTTGCACATACCGCCTGAACCTTTAAAGCCTCATATCCAAAATACACCGGCATCTCACTTGGTATTACCTTCTTTAAATATTCCTCTATATCAACATCGTTAATAACAACTATTCCCTTATCAAAAGCTGCAATTTCCATTTCACCGCTATATTCAGGATTTCCAAGCTCACGTTGTATATTTAAGCATCTGATTGTTCCACCTGACTGCGGTCTTATACTTATTCTTCCACTCTGCAAATCTTCATTGCTTCCATCTATTTTTATAACAGTTCCTGCATCATATATTTTCTCTTCGCTCTGCGTTACAACTGTAAACGGATAATCCGATGTCAGTTCTATTTCATTGTGAAAAATGCTTTTAAAGCCTGTTGTGGTTATCATGACTCTTATATTAACAACATTAAAAGGTTTTGAAATTACAGCTCCGCATATCTTTCCTTCTGCAACAACAAAATCCTGAAGAGAATATCCGACAACAATATCTGTATATTTCTTTATCACAAGCGAATCTTTATTATCATATATCATAAATGATTCATCTATAGGTATCTTTCCATACCCCTGTATTTCGATATAATCATCAGATACCGATAAGACCTTGCCTGATATTGTATCATCCTTAATTGCCACGCTTTTAAGCTTTCCTGATTCCACTTTAATATCTGCAAGACATGAGCCAACATCCTGCGATAACTTTTTTACAGAAAACTGTCTTTCTGCCCCATATACATTTGTATAAACTATTCCATTATCGACATTTTTCACCCATATATTTTTATAAGTGGTGCTGTTATCAACTATTTTCTCAACAAATAAGATTTCATTATCAACAGAAAATACTTTTATAACCTTGTCTATGTATGGCCTTATTATAAGCCCTGTATATCTTAGCTTTCCTTTAGAGGTATATGCTTCCCATTCACCTGTATTGTCAGTATTATCAGGGGTTCCTGCAATACTTATTTCTTCTTCCCTTATATTTTCTGCATTTGGAAGATATGGTATTAATCCTTTTAAAAATGTCGTAAATTTTTGTCTGGAAACCTTTCGTCTGCCTGTTTTTCCCCAATACGCACTTTCCCTGTAATCAAATTTTTCAGATAAATCTGCCAGATCTTTTTCGGTAATATAAGCATTTGCATTATCTATATCCATATATCCATTTGCATTCACATAATCCACATAGGCATCATACCAGTTATACATGTCATCGAACTTTTCATCAGGAGTTGCACAAGACAACGCTATTACCTTGGCAGTCTGTGCATATGTAACGCCATAATTTTCTTCATCATCAAGATAAAATTTCCTAATTAAACATATAAGCAGCGATAAAGCAATCAATACAAATGTATATATTACAATTTTTCTTTTATTTATTTTAACGGTACCAATATTTTTTATCATTCTTCTCCCTATGCCTGTCCTTTTATTTGTAACATTAAAGTTTATGATAAAAGTCCTGTGATTATTACACATCATTAAAAAGAAGTATTGATTTTAATGTAAAAAATAAATATAATATTCTATAGATACTTTTAATGATTATGACAGCGTTTTATGGGGGCTTTTATGGGTATACATAATCTTAATGAAATTCCTGATATTAGGGAATTCATTAAAAAGGGGGAACAGATAGTAACATCCAGTCCGGAGGATTTTGCTATTGTTGCTGTTGACCTTAGTAATTTTAAACATCTTAATGATTTATACGGAATGGATGAGGCAGATAATGCCGTTCTTTTCATGGGCAATTATCTTTTCTTTGACAATCCTAACTGTGTTCTTGCCTGTCGTACTGTCGGTGACCAGTTCAGGGCACTTGTCTGCCTTTACGGACGTTCTCACGATGAAGAAATCAAGCTGATATCCGATATGAATGATTCCATACAGAAATATCTTTCAATCAAATATCCGAAAGTTTATCTTCATGTATATACAGGTCTTTATTTTATAGACAAAAAGAACTTTGATATGAGGATTTCCATTGATAAGGCACATTTTGCCAAAAAACAGATAAAGGGAAACTTTCAGTCAAAATGTAATCTTTTCATAGATGAAGAATACAAAATAGAAGCACAGCAGATGGAAATGGTTAAACGATTTGAAACTGCAAGTGTTACTGACGGAATAAAGGTATTTCTCCAGCCAAAGATTAATTGTGTAAATAACAAATTAATCGGTGCAGAGGCATTATGCAGAATGACAGATGATGATGGCGAATATATTTCTCCTGCCATGTTCATTCCTGTTCTTGAAAAAAACGGACTTCTTGGGCAGCTTGATTTTATAATGATGGAAAATACGTTCAAGCTGATGCGTAAATGGCTTGATGCTGATTTACTTAGCACTCCTATTTCCATTAATCTTTCAAGAACTAACTTTTATAATCAGAATTTATTTAATCAGATTGTAAATCTTAGGGATAAATATGACATTCCTGTAGAATTAATTGAACTTGAAGTTACAGAAACAACATTTATTGATGATATGTCAATTATATATAACACTATCGAAGCGTTAAGAAAATACGGTTTCAAGATAAGCGTTGACGATTTTGGTGCAGGCTACTCTTCTCTTGGAATGTTATCTACAATACCTGCCGATATTATCAAGCTTGACAGTTCTTTTGCCAGAAAGAGTCTTTCATCAGATAAAGGAATTGCAATTGTCAAAAATGTAATTAACATGCTTAAAGAGACAAGCTTTGATATTATATGTGAAGGTATCGAAACCGAAGGTGAAAAGGAGCTTATCCATTCTCTTGGCTGTGATAAGATACAGGGTTTCCTGTATGACCGCCCTCTTCCTTCAGAAATCTTTGCAAACAAATACATATACAATTCTGTATACTAAAAAAACATGGTACAAATCAATGTACCATGTTTTTTAGTATTAATTCCCAAAACGCCGTTACCCACTTTTTCGACTCCTAGCCCAGCTAGGTGGGTAACCGCATCCAAACCTCTGCCATCCACTCTATGGAGGCCCGACATCAGAATGGAGATGTAGGAATCCCGTCGATAAAATGTAGGATCAAAATATGTGAGCCCGCGAACGCCCCAGGAATATAATATTAACTTTTCGATTTCGTTGATTAGATTATACAACAAATCTTCAAGTTACACAATATATTATGTAAAAAACATTTTATTTATGCGTTATTTTTATTGTCAATATCTTCTATATTATCAGCCGATAAACTTATCGCTTCCATGATATTTTCCTTTGATATTCCCATCTTTTCTGCAAGTTCATCAACTGTTGGTTTGTGCCCTATTTCTTCTCTTACACGCTTTGCCCAGTCATTGACAAGATTAACTTTGTTAAGGACTTTTCCGGTTATATTATTTGATGAATGCTGCTCGTCGATAAGCATATTCAAACTGCCTTCAACTTCTGATTTAATATCTTTTTCTATCTCATTAAGAACATAAATAAGATCATCTGTTGTACCCTCTTTAATCTTATCCTTCCATTCATAATTATTAAGGAATCTCTTTTCACTTACATATGCCATCATTGCAAGATTGGCTTCCTGAACTAAATCACCGGCAAGTACGCCTTTTTTCTTAAATGGTTCTATCCAGTCTACAATCTTTTCCAAAAATGATTCTGACAATAATCTTAATGACTCTTTGTCATTATCCTCAGCTATATTCATAAGAAGATATGCCCTTGTTGTGTCAGAGAGCTTTTCAACTCTTTGTAAATCCTCAATATACAAGGATAAATATTTTTCATCTTCGCTGTAATCAAGATTATCCTCTATTGTTCTTGCAGCTTTATCATCCTCATTTTCAATATCTTCCTCTGCTTCCGATGAAACATTAGTTTCAGCATCTTCAAGCATTTTCATAAATTCATTGTCATTATTTATATTTCCGTCTACCTTTATTCCGTTAGCCATAAGATATCCGGTTATCATTCCCGACTTATTCTCGTCTATATCAATATCCTTAAAAAATTCTTTTATATCCTCATTAGTTATTACTTTACCATTAACAACAGCATATTCCTTAAGTCCGTTAAGAGCTTCCATAAATGCTGCCTGAACATCTTTATTATCTGCCATTTCAATAAACCTTTCTTCTTATTACAAGCTTCAAGCTAATATTATATCAAAATAACCATGTATTACAAGTCAAATTTATCTTTAAAATTGTGTCCGAATATTTATCTATAATTTGACAAAGCCTCCATATTTGCTTATATTTATATTAAGATTAGGATATAAATGCCATAATCACATTAGTAAAATATAAGAAAGTCGAGGTTTTAATGATGAGAATTGCATTAATTAACGAGAATAGCCAGGCTGCTAAAAATGACATGGTTTATTCTACATTAAAGAAAGTTGCCGAAAGCAAAGGACATACTGTTGATAACTACGGAATGTATTCTGCTGATGATAAGGCTCAGCTTACATATGTACAGAACGGTATTTTAGCTGCTATTCTTCTTAACAGCGGTGCTGCTGATTTTGTTGTAACAGGATGCGGTACAGGTGAAGGTGCCATGCTTGCACTCAACTCATTCCCAGGTGTTTTATGTGGACATGTTGTTGACCCTTCAGATGCTTATATGTTCATGCAGATTAATGACGGTAATGCTATTTCACTTCCTTTTGCAAAAGGTTTTGGATGGGGTGCTGAACTTAATCTTACATATATATTTGAAAAATTATTCGAGGGAGAACCAGGTGGCGGATATCCTAAGGAAAGAGTTGTTCCTGAACAGCGCAACAAGAAGATTCTTGATGAAGTAAGAAAGGTAGCTTTCAAGGACAGCCTTATTGATATTTTAAAGAATCTTGATCAGGACCTTGTTAAAGGTGCTGTTGCAGGCGAGAAGTTCAAAGACTTATTCTTTGCTAACTGCAAATGTGATAAGATGGCTGAATACGTTAAGACTCTTTTATAATTAAATAACGATACAGTTTATATTATAAAAAACTGCACCTGAAAGCTTTATCGGATTAACTAATCCTAATTACTTTCAGGTGCAGTTTTCTTTATTTAATCATAAATATTTCTGCATATTTAATTATTAATTATATTAAGCCTTAGCCTTGTCAGTAAAGGCAAGTATTCCGGCCTTGCATAAAGCCTTATGTACTTCTCTTCCTACAACTGTTCCAAGTACTATTTTAATCAAATCAAATACAATAAAAGGATAAACACATACACTTAATGCATAATTAACTGAGCAGTGTGCAGTATAAACAAACCATACAGTTCCAAGTGCATAATCTACTGCTGTTCCAACTACCCATGCAAGCATTGTAGGAATAAGCTTTCTGTTAGTCTTTTCCATAACAAAGCCACCTATAAGTGCCATAAAAATAAATCCAACAATATATCCACCTGTTGGACCTACTACTTTTCCAAGTCCTCCTGCATATTCTGAGAAAACCGGAAGTCCGACTATTCCAAGTAACATATAAATAACATAGCTTCCTGTTCCTGCCCACATTCCAAGTACATATACACTAAAATATACAACAAGATTAGTCAATGTAATAGGAATAACACCTATCTGTATTGAATTAGGCGCCAGGATGCATATAACAGCAGCCATCAATGCCATAAATGTAATCTGATAAATACTTGTCTTTTTGTTTTTCATAAGTAATCCTTCCTTTGCTGCGCAATTTTGAGAAATTTATTATAATAAATAAACACAAGTATATTTTACACTTATCTTATTAATTGTCAACCTGTTTTATTTATAAGTTAACAATCATAATAACTATCCTATACAACCATACTATTTCTGTATATATTGAATCATTCCCGGACCAAGACTGTCTGTTGGTCTTGCTGTAAAACCATGCTCAATATAAAATTCCTCTCTTCCCTTGGCACACATAAGACAAAGCATCATCCTTGTATTTTCTGCTGTTATGCTGTCAACATAATTTATCAGATGCTGTATAAGCTGGCTTCCTATATGCTTCTTCTGATATTCCGGTATTATTATAAGGTCCTGTATGTATGAAATAACAGCTCCGTCACCTACTATTCTGCCCATTCCAATTGGCTTATCATCATCATATACAGTATATATCTTTAAACTGTTGTTAAGCGCCTTCTGTGCCTGCTCTCTATCCAGCTTAATCCAGTTTACCTGATTTCTTAATGACAAATATACATTCACATCTTTTAAGTCTTCTACAAATCTTATCATATCATTACCACACTTTTTATAATTAGTCTTTATTTTAATCTGTTTTCATAGTATACTAGCTTTAGTAAAAAATGTCGAGAAATATTTCCCGTTCATTTTAACATAAATAAAATTCTAATCTTGAAAAGAGGATAATAATGGAAACAATTTTAACAGTCGCTAAAGATAACCTTGCTGAATTTTCTACCGTACAAGCCGCTGTTGATGCACTTCCTTCAACCGGAGGAACTATTTATATAAAAAAAGGAACATATAAGGAACGTGTAGAAATAACAACTCCCAATGTAACTTTAATAGGGGAAAATGTTGATGATGTTATAATAACCGAAGGATTCTATGCCAACATGTTAATGGAAGACGGCTCAAAAAGAGGTACTTTCCGTTCCTACACTTTTTTAATTAATTCAGATAATTTTTCGGCATATAATATAACATTTGAAAATTCTGCCGGATTTGGTACTGAGGTAGGACAGGCAATTGCCGTTTACGCCGAGGGTGACAATATTCTTTTTAAAAACTGTCATTTGCTGGGACATCAGGATACCTTGTTTACCGGTCCCCTCCCACTTAAAGAAAAACAGCCTCATGGTTTTGTAGGTCCAACTGAATTTGCAGAAAGAAGACATGTTAAGCAGCTCTATGAGGATTGTTATATATGCGGGGAAATTGATTTTATATTCGGAAGTGCCACAGCTTATTTTAAAAACTGTACTCTTTATGCACTTAACAGAAATGAAGAAATAAACAGCTTTTACACTGCGCCTTCGACATATGAAAACCAGCAGTTTGGATACGTTTTTGAAAAATGTAATTTTACAGGTAATTGTCCGGATAAATCCGTATGCATAAGCAGACCTTGGAGAATTCACGCGAAGGTTGTTTTAATAGATTGTGAATTATCATCACAGATTACAGATTATGGATTCCATGACTGGAACAAGCCTGAATCACATGATACTGTATATTATGCTGAATATAACTGTCACGGAAAAGGTTATAAGCCAGCTAAAAGACCATCTTTCGTTCATCAGCTGACCAGTGAAGAAGCCTCTGTTTACACAAAAGAAAATGTACTTAAATAGTATTTTCTATAAAGAATAATTTATTATAAAAAAAGCAATTTATATTCTTTTCTAAAATCATTAGATAAGTTAATATAAATTGCTTTTTATTATATTTAATTAACTGTTAAAGTTCCAATAGATGAATTACCTTTGTTAATGGTAAGTGTTCCACCACTGATACTATCTCCCAAATCTTTCTTTATCTGGAATACAACAACTGCTGTATACTCTTCATTAGGCTGTATAGTAACAGAATTAAGCTTGTTTAAATCATTCTTAAGCATAGTTCCATATGAAGCAACCGATGTTCCGTTAACAGATAACTTCATAGAAACATTGCTTTCAGATGTATTAACCGTAATTGCTGATGCTGAATTGTTCTTAATGGCAAATTCAACAGCCGCAACATTACATCCCTGATTAGCAGGAACACATATAACATATTCGCCCATAGGATATCGCTCGCCAACTACTGCCTGTTTATAACTGATTGTAGCACCATTAAGTCCATATGCCTCTGCCAATGCTGTAAAAACATCTGTCGAAGTCTGTGCATTTCCTGTTCCGGTTGAATTATTCTTACCTGAGGCTGCTGTTGTTCCCTGACTTCCTGAATTGGAATTAGCTCCGTTCTGGTTCTGTCCTGAAGTATCCTTTGTTCCACCTGTATTAGAAGATGAACTTCCCTTATATGTATTCAAAGAGTTATTAAGCTTCTGATAATCCCATTCATTGTCATATGAATACTTAAGTAACGTACCTGCTATATATTCTGCTATAAGATCACTCTGCTCATTGCTAAGTGTTATATCATTCTTGCCACATCCAACAAATGAAAATGCCATAACACATACCAGCAAAGCTACCGCAAGTTTCTTCATTATGTTAAAATCCTCCGTGCAATAAACATTTACTACTTTCTATTATAACATAAACTAACATCTTGTATCAAGGTCAAACCAGAATTCAACACCATCAGGCTTATTCTGTACACCATAACCTTTTCCAAGTGAATCCATTATAGCCTTTACTATTGATAATCCAATGCCATTACCACCATATTCACGCGTTCTTGCCTTATCAACCTTATAGAATTTGTCCCATATACGGTCTATATCTTCCTGTGGTATATTCTTTCCTGTGTTAAATACACTAACTCTTGCATTTTCATTATCACAGTCTATTCTTACCTTAATAAGCTTCTCGCCTTCACAATGATTAACAGCATTGCTTATATAATTAGTGACAACCTCTTCAATCTTGTATTCGTCGCCCCATGCAAAAATGTGCTGTCCTTTATTCTCAAACACTATACGGATATCTTTCTGGCTGGCACGAAGTTCATTTGTATTAACAACAGATTCAACAAGCTCAGCTATATCAAATCTTTCTACAGTTAAATCATCCTTGCCAAATTCAATCTGATTAAGTGTCAGAAGCTTCTTAACCATTGTATTCATCTTAGATGCTTCATCTATAATAACGTCACAATAAAAATCCATGCTTTCAGGGTCATCTGATATTCCCTCTTTAAGACCTTCTGCATATCCTTGTATAAGTGCTATAGGTGTCTTTAATTCATGGGAAACATTTGATAAGAACTCTGTTCTCATTTCTTCAAGTTTTTCTTTCTTATCAATATCCTTTTTTAATTCAAGGTTAGCTGCCTTTAACTGGGATATATTTTCCTCCAGTTTTCTTGACATATTATTCATACTGTTTCCAAGAAGTCCGATTTCACCTTTATCACTGCCATCATATTTTGCCTCGAAATCCATATGTGCCATACGCTCGGCAATATGTGACAACTGTTTTATCGGTCTTGAAATATAATTGGAGAATATAAATGCTGCAATAACTCCGACTACAAGTACTGCTATACCTACATACCTTATAAGTGTGTTAGATATTTTTATATTATCCTTTATGCCCTGTATTGCTGTTCTTAAAATTATGGAATCGCCATTATCAAGCGTTCCCCATAATTCCAGATAATCGTCGCCCATTCTGTCATCATAAATCTTTTGAAGTGTGTACTGATCTGTAGATTTTATAATTTCTCTTTTTTCTACTGCACCGCTTCCTAACATGCTGATTGTATCTGATGACTTATCATCGGGCTTAACCTTATATTTGTCTCCCGGTCCCTTATCATCTGTTCCTGTATCAGTTGGTTTCTCAGCTTTGCTGCTATCTTCTGTTGATGCATCAGTACTGTTTCCGGTATCTTTTTGTTGCGAATCATTACCTTCAAAAATATCTCCATTAAAGATACTCATTCTCAGTCTTCCCATAAGCTCACCTTCAGCTTTGGTACTTACATATACAATTGACCAGTCGCTGTTTACAACCAGTACTGCCGTTGCATTTCCGGTTATGGCTTTCTCTATGCTGTCACTCATCTGGCTTTCGGTAATCTCGTTATTATCATACTTATCCAGAATATCCTCTATATTATTATAAGTATCAAGCATAGCTTTCTGTTTATCTTTTAAATAAAATTTTTCCGCAAAAATGCTGTTAAATAAAATCAAGAGCACTAATAGAGCAGCTATGATAACAGTCAAAAGCGATGCTATTTTAACCTTGATAGAATGTCGTCCCATAAATCCTTATTCTCCTAAGCCAATATATGATTAAACCTCAAATTTATAGCCCATACCCCATATAGTCTTTATATAATCACCTTTATCGCCCATTTTCTTTCTAAGCTTCTTCACATGGGTATCTATTGTTCTTGCATCTCCAAAATAATCATAATTCCAGACATTGTTAAGAATCTTTTCTCTTGAAAGGGCAAGTCCCTTGTTTTCAACAAAATATGTTAAAAGCTCAAATTCTTTATAACTTAAATCAATTTCTTCTCCGTCTATTTTAACTATGTGTGCCGCCTTATCTATCTCAATTCCGCCTATTTCTATGCACTCGCTGCTGTCCATGCTATATACACGTCTTACAAGCGCATCAACTCTTGCTGTAAGAATCTTAGGACTGAACGGTTTTGCAATATATTCGTCAGCACCACACTCAAATCCCTGTAATTCATCCTGCTCTTCACCTTTTGCAGTAAGCATTATTATTGGCACTTTAGAATCCTTACGAATCTGTCTGCATACTTCCCAGCCATTCATCTTTGGCATCATAACATCCAATATTATCAAAGAAATATCCTTGTTTTCATAGAACATATCTATAGCTTCCTCTCCATCGGCAGCCTCGTATACTTCATAATTCTTATGTGTAAGGAAATCACTCACAAGTTTTCTCATTCTGCTTTCATCATCAACCATTAAAACCTTTATCTTTTCCATATTGGTAATCCTCCGTGTTTCACATCTGATTATGCTTTCATATTATAAAAATGCTATGTTAAATATGTGTTTTATTTGTTAAAATTCTGTGTCCTGTTTATTTATGCCAAGATTTTTTATTCTTTCCAAATTATTTATTTTGTTAAGGCTGTTTATTTTGTTTAAATTATTTATTTCTGTTCAAGATGCTTATTTTTTCAACTATTTATTTCTGTTCAAGCTGTTTTTCTCTCGCCTTTAATGATGCTTCCTGCGATTCTAACTGTTCCTGCCATTGTGCATATTTGTCCTGAATACGAACCTCGTAATTAATAATATTAGGGTTGGAACTTGTCTTTAACATCAAAAACATTATAACTATCGCAATAACTAAAAATACATTAACTATAAGTATCTTAGTATATTTGTTCTTATAATTCGCCACCTTGATAGATAAATCCCTTAACTCGCTTCTGTGTTCAAGCTGTTCCCTCCGCCTGTCAATTGCAATCTGTGTATCCTGATTTATAGGTATAGGTCTTATTTTATCGTTAGGAACATCTTCACTTAAATATAAAAACTGCTGTAATTCTTTCAAATAATTAAGTCCTACAAGCGTTGTAAAGAGCTTACGGTCAATTATCTGGTTATAAAGCATATATACCTGCTTGGGATCATTAGAATCTGTCTTTGCAGACAAATACTTAATGGCATTTAACTCATCCTTTGCATATTGTGCTTCCTGCTTATCAGTAAAGGTGTAACCCCCGATAATATACTCTTTATTATCCTTTGCAGTACCCTGCTTTATTTTGTTTTTGTTATTTTTATTATTCTTTTTATCGTTCTTCTCTCTCATAATATACATCCTCCAGCTTACTCTCATGGAAAAAGTATAACAAACTTTTATTAATTATATCATTAAACTTGTTGAAAAGCAAAAAGGACACAGACGATAAACGTCCATGCCCTTTAGTTATGGAGTAGATGGGAGTCGAACCCATGTCCAAAAGCCCATTCACTGTTCTTCTACTATTATAGTCAGTTATTTCGGTTGCCCTCATTCCCTCCTGTATCAGGAAACTAACACCCCGATACATTCAGTAGCTTCATAATACGCCCACAGTCTCAAAGCTTTGACTGAGTCGTTTCCTGCATAGTCGAAGCCTGAATTCCAAAGTGCAGGTACTCTGGGTCAGACTGCTGCAACTAATGGCAGCCTTCGTAGCAGAACTAGGCTGCTACTGCTAAATCATTGTTAGCGTTTATATTTAAGTTGTGATTTAACGCATCACCTGCGAATAGCTTCACCAGCTTCAAAACCCCTGTCGAAACCTTTACTACCCCTTAATGGATTTTGATTGTATCATTGTATTTTTTCCATGTCAAGTTAAATCAGCTAAAATGATATATTTCTGTTCTTTAATTCCTTCTGAGCCTCTCTTTGCTGGTCTTTCTTCGCTATGGAATCTCTCTTGTCATAGTTTTTCTTACCTCTTGCAAGGCCTATTTCCATTTTAACCCTTCCATCTTTTAAATAAACCTGCAAAGGCACAAGTGTATATCCCTTTTGGGACATTTGTCCTGTAAGCTTATTTATCTGGTTTTTGTGTAAAAGAAGCTTTTTAGGTCTTAATGGATCTTTATTAAATATATTTCCTTTTTCATAAGGTGTTATATTCATATTAATAACAAATACTTCTCCATTAATTATCTGGATATATGATTCCTTTATTGAGCATTTTCCCTGTCTTAAAGACTTTACCTCAGTTCCATGCAAAACAATTCCGGCTTCATATTTTTCTTCTATAAAATAATCAAAATATGCTTTTTTATTATTAGCAATGAGCTTTCCAGCTCCAACTTCCTTAGCCATACTAATCCTCCATTGCAAAATCTATTGTACGCATAATCTTATCGGTTCCCGTTACAACAATTCTTACCTTCTGTCCAAGCTTATATACCGTACCATCTGTTTCACTCACCATTTCATAATGGTTATCGTCATAAACATAATACCCCTTAAGTGATGTAACCGGCACCATTCCTTCGATAGTGTTAGGAAGCTCAACATATATTCCCCAGCCTGTCATACCGGATATAACACCTTCGTAAGTTTCGCCTATATGCTTTTCCATATATTCAGTCATCTTTAACTTATCTGTGTCTCTTTCGGCATCTGCGGCACGTCTTTCAGTTGCACTTGTTTTAACAGCAACATCAGGCAGAATATTATTGTAGTGTTCAATTCTCTTTTCTTTCATACCGCCATGAAGATTCTCTTTAATTATTCTGTGAATCTGCAAATCAGGGTATCTTCTTATCGGAGAAGTAAAATGGCAGTAATATTTTGCAGCCAGTCCAAAATGTCCTATACAATCCACCGTATATTTAGCCTTTTTCATCGACCTCAATGTCAATCTGCTTATAAGATTATCTTCATCAGAGCCTTCTATCTTAGACAAAAGCTTTTGAATTTCCTTAGGATGCATCTGATTTCCGGTTCTTATCGAATATCCAAAATTATTTATAAATGTACCCAGTTTAAGCATCTTATCAGGGTCAGGATTTTCATGTGTTCTATATAAAAATGGAAGCTCCTGCCAAAAATAATCCTCTGCAACCGTCTCATTTGCAATAAGCATAAAATCTTCTATTATTTTAGTTGCAACATTTCTTTCATAAGGCTTGATTTCTATAGGATGTCCGTCTTTATCAAGAATAATCTTGGTTTCAGGAAAATCAAAATCTATCGAGCCTCTTTTAAATCTTTTCTTTCTCAAAACATAAGCTGCCTCTTCCATAAGATGGAACATATCAACCAATTCGCTGTATTCTTTTATTTCTGCTTCATCTTTATCTACAAGTATCTTTTTTACACTTGTATAAGACATTCTTCTGTTTACATTTATGACTGATTCGCATATTTTATGACCAATAACATTTCCTTCTTTGTCAATATCCATAAGACAACTGAGAGTAAGTCTGTCCTGTCCTTGATTAAGGGAACATATGCCATTTGATAATTTATGCGGAATCATAGGGATAACTCTGTCTACAAGATATACACTTGTTCCTCTTTTAAGTGCTTCCTTATCAAGAGGGCTGTTTTCTGCGACATAATGACTTACATCCGCAATATGGACTCCGAGATGATAAATATCATTATCCTTTGTAATAGTTATCGCATCGTCCAGATCTTTGGCATCCTCACCATCTATTGTTACAGTAAGAAGATTTCTTAAATCTGTTCTTCCTGCCTTATCTTTTTCAGAAACCTCATCAGGTATATCATCAAGTGATTTTATAACACTTTCAGGAAAATCTACAGGTAAATCATATGCTTTAATAATAGACATTATGTCAGTTCCCGGATCATCTATATGTCCGATTATCTCTGTTATCTCTCCTTCAGGATTCTTGCTTTCAGTTCCATAGTTATCTATTTTAACAACAACCTTATGCCCTGTGACAGCTCCATTGCATTTTGCCTTAGGTATAAAAATATCACAACCTATCTTTCCATTATCAGGAACCACAAAGCCAAAGCCTTTTCCCTGTTCAAATGTACCAACAAGCTCCTTAATTCCATGTTCAACTACAGATATTACTTTTCCCTCGGCACGCCTGCTTCCTTTCTTTTCAGAAGTTATGACAACCTTAACCTTATCCATATGAAACGCGCCATTTATGTCTTTCTCTTTTATGAAAATGTCTCCGTCAATCCCCTCAACAGTAACAAATCCAAAGCCTTTCTGTGTGCTTTCAAATGTTCCGATTAAAGCCATATTATCAGGCTTCTGGTATTTTCCTTTTTTAGATACTGCTATGGTTCCTTCTTTAACCAGAATATCCAGTATTTCCTGTAATTCATATCTTTTTTCTTTAGGTATATTAAGTAAAATAGCTATCTCTTTTGTCTTCATAGGAACATATAATTCATTATGGAGAATTAAATCAGCTATGTTTTTCTTTCTTTCCTTTAACAATTCCCTGTTCATATAATCCACCTCCCTGATTTATAATCTTATATTTTATAAACTTATATATTTCAATTTCACCCAATAACACATTCTCTAAAGTATAAAAAAGCCCTTAAGTTATTATAACTCAAGGGCTTCTCTTTTAAAAATTAATATTCAAAATAACCGCTATCAATATGAATAAAACTGCTAAAACCTTAGTGATTGTAACAAGTTTACCTTCCATTGAACGACCTTTATTCTTACCCCAGTAAGTATCAGCAGCACCGCTAATAGCTCCGGATAAACCATTCTGCTTACTTTCCTGCATAAGAACTATTATTGTTAACGCTACACATATTATTACAAAAATTATCATTAATGCAACTCTTATAGTATCAGCCCATGACATTCCGAACATCAAACACACCTCCTATTGCAAAACTAACACAACATTAATAGTTTATCATATGATAGTCAATTCTGCAACTGTTATTTTATCACTAAATTTCTATATAAACCTTAATACTGTAACTCATTCTACTTAAGTGTTAAAAGTGACTCTCCTGTCATATCAGCAGGTTTCTCAAGTCCCATTATATCAATAAGTGTAGGTACTATATCACAAAGCTTTCCATTTTCTTTTAATGTGTATTTCTCATCATAATTAACAAGAATAAATGGAACCGGATTAGTTGTATGTGCTGTAAATGGCTCACCATTCTCATCAATAAGCTTTTCAGCATTACCATGATCTGCACAGATAAACATTACTCCGTCAACTTCCTTAACAGCCTCAACAGCTTTTCCAACACACTCATCAACTGTTTCTATTGCCTTGATAACAGCTGATTCTACACCTGTATGTCCAACCATATCAGGATTAGCGAAGTTAATTATAATAACATCGTATTTATCTGACTTAATTGCACCAAGAAGCTTATCACATACTTCAGGAGCACTCATTTCAGGCTGAAGATCATAAGTAGCTACCTTAGGAGACTTTACTAATATTCTGTCTTCTCCCTTATTAGGCTCTTCAACACCACCGTTAAAGAAGAATGTTACATGAGCATATTTCTCTGTTTCAGCAATTCTTGCCTGTGTCATATTATGAGCAGCAAGGAATTCGCCAAATGTATTCTTTATTTCTTCTTTCTTGAATGCAACACTCTTATTGCCAATTGTAACATCATAATCTGTGAAGCATACATATTTAACCTGTTTTCTTGGTCCTCTGTTAAATCCGTTAAATTCATCATCACAGAAGCATCTTGTTATTTCTCTTGCTCTGTCCGGTCTGAAATTAAAGCATATTACAGAATCGCCATCCTTAATTGTAGCAAGTGGCTTTCCATCTTTCTTAATAACTGTAGGAACTACGAATTCATCTGTCTTTCCGTCTTCATATGATGCATTAATAGCACAGTTAGCACATGCAGCTTCATTTCCTTCACCATTTACAAGTGCATTGTAAGCAGCTTCTACTCTGTCCCATCTGTTATCTCTGTCCATTACATAATAACGTCCCATAATAGATGCAATTTTACCTACACCTATTTCATCCATCTTATCATATAATTCCTTTATAAATGTCTTACCACCATCTGTAGCTGTATCACGTCCATCCATAAATCCATGAACATAAACATTTGTAAGACCATTTCTCTTTGCAAGTTCAAGAAGTGCATAAAGGTGTGTAATATGACTGTGAACACCACCATCAGATAAAAGTCCGTATAAATGTAAATCTGAATTGTTCTTCTTACAATTATCTATTGCTGCAAGAAGCTCAGGATTTTCAAAGAAATCTCCATCTTCTATTGACTTTGTGATTCTTGTAAGTTCCTGATATACAACTCTTCCGGCACCCATGTTAAGGTGTCCTACTTCTGAATTACCCATCTGACCGTCAGGAAGTCCAACTGCAAGTCCGCTTGCATATCCTTTAACAAATGGATATTCTTTCATAAGCTTATCCATTACAGGTGTATTTGCCAATGCAATTCCATTTCCCTTTATATTATCGCTTAAACCATATCCGTCAAGTATCATCAATACAACTGGTTTCTTACTCATATTATCCTCCATTCTTAACTGCCAATATCTTTTATTTAAAATAAAATCATGCTCAAAATATGCCAAAACAGCAAAATATCCAAGCCTTTAGCATAATAACATATTTCAATTCAAAATAAAAGTAAAAAGATAAATATTTAGGGGATTGTCACAAACGTGCGACAATCCCCTGCGTTAGCTTCTATATTTATTTGTCAAACATTACTATATCAGCGAACTCCGGTTTAAGACTTGCGCCTCCAACCAGACCTCCGTCAATATCAGGCTGTGCAAATATCTCTTTTGCATTAGCCGCATTAACACTTCCACCATAAAGAATTCTTATATTATCAGCAACCTCATCATCATATATATTCCTGATATTATGTCTTATTGCTTCACACACTTCCTGTGCCTGTGCTGATGTGGCAACCCTGCCTGTTCCAATAGCCCATATAGGTTCGTATGCTATCACACATTTAACAGCCTGTTCCTTTGTAACATACTCAAATGCACTCTCTATCTGTTCTTTTATGAAATCAAGAGTAATTCCTTCTTCTCTCTGTGATATACTCTCTCCACAACATATTATAGGAATGAGTTCATGTTCAATTGCTTTACGGACCTTCTTATTAATCATATCATTGTCTTCATTAAAATACTGGCGTCTTTCCGAATGTCCAATGATTACATATGTAACACCTGCATCTACCAACATGCTAGGTGACAATTCTCCTGTAAATGCACCCTTCTCTTCGTAATACATATTCTCTGCGCCAATCTTTATGTTGCTGTCCTTGCTTGTCTCTACCGCAGGTACTATATCTATTGCCGGAACACAAAAGACAACCTCTGCTACAGCATCTTTAATCAAAGGCTTCACATCGTCTATCAGCCTCACGGTTTCATTAGGTGTCATATTCATCTTCCAGTTACCTGCTACAATCTTTCTACGCATATCTAATTCCCTCCCGAAATCAGTAATTCAGATTATTCCACATTAGTAGCGTCATGCACAATCTGACAATACAAATAAATTATATGCTGAATTATAAATTTGTATGAAATTAATTCACTCACTTATTAAATTAATAGAATTATAACACACTTTTTTTAAGATTTCCATAAAATTAGCAAAAAATTACAGACACAATTTATTATTTTGTGTCTGTAATCGTAAAAATATATATAACTGTCAGTAAATGTCAAACAAATAATTATATTATTTATCGTTTGCAGCTACTACTCCTGGAAGTTCCTTTCCTTCAAGGAATTCAAGTGAAGCTCCACCACCTGTAGAGATGTGTGTCATCTTATCACCAAATCCAAGATTGTTAACAGCTGCGGCAGAATCTCCACCACCGATAATTGTTGTAGCATCCTTAAGCTGTGCAAGTTCCTGTGCTACAGCGATTGTTCCTGCTGCAAAGTTAGGGAACTCAAATACACCCATTGGTCCGTTCCATACTACTGTCTTAGCATCCTTTAATGCTTCCTTGTAAAGTTCGCATGTCTTTGGTCCTATATCCATACCCATATCATCAGCTTCCTGATGTCCGGCTTCTACTACACGAGAAGGTGTATCATTGCTAAATTCCTTTGTAACAACTGTATCAATAGGAATAAGCATCTTAACGCCCTTTTCTTCAGCCTTCTTCATCATATCCTTAGCATAATCAAGATAATCATCTTCTACCAAAGACTTACCAACATTACCACCATGTGCTTTCTGGAATGTATAAGACATACCGCCACCGATGATTAATGTATCAACCTTATCAAGAAGGTTATTGATTACAGAAATCTTTGATGAAACCTTTGAACCGCCAAGAATAGCTACGAAAGGTCTTACAGGATTGTTAACTGCATTACCAAGGAAATCTATTTCTTTCTGCATAAGGTAACCAACTACAGCTGTCTTAACATACTTTGTTACACCAACATTTGAGCAGTGAGCTCTGTGAGCTGTACCAAATGCATCGTTAACAAATACATCAGCTATAGAAGCTAAATCCTTAGAGAATTCTTCTCCGTTCTTTGTCTCTTCTGCTCTGAAACGAGTATTTTCAAGAAGGATAACATCTCCATCGTTCATTGCTGCAACTGCTGCTTTAGCGTTCTCGCCTACAACTGTATCATCAGCAGCAAACTTAACTTCCTGACCAAGAAGCTCTGAAAGTCTCTTTGCAACTGGTGCAAGTGATAATAAAGCATCTGGTCCCTTTGGCTTACCAAGATGTGAGCAAAGAATAACCTTTCCACCATCGTTTATTAACTTCTTGATTGTTGGAAGAGCTGCAACAAGACGTGTTTCATCAGTAATCTTGCTTCCATCAAGTGGAACATTAAAATCACATCTGCATAATACTCTCTGTCCTTTTACGTTGATATCATCAACTGACTTCTTATTAAGCATATTAATTCCTCCATATCTTTGAGATTAATCTCATTCATAAATCAGACCTGTAAAATGTGTCCAATCTGTATATAGTATATTTATTTAGTGTAATAAAATACCGGAGAATCAGTAATTCATCTCATTCTCCGGTATTCAACGCACAAATTTATATTAGTTCAATTCAGCAAAGTACTTAATTGTTCTAACCATCTGGCTTGTGTATGAGTTCTCGTTATCATACCAAGAAACAACCTGAACCTGGCAACCACCGTTTGGAAGGTCATTAACCATTGTCTGAGTAGCATCGAATAATGAACCAAATCTCATACCAACGATATCGCTAGATACAATCTGCTCTGTGTTGTAACCGAATGACTCTGTTGCAGCAGCCTTCATAGCAGCATTGATTTCATCAACAGTAACCTTCTTAGCAACTACAGCATTAAGAATTGTTGTAGAACCTGTAGGTGTAGGAACTCTCTGAGCAGCTCCGATAAGCTTTCCGTTAAGTTCTGGAATAACAAGACCGATAGCCTTAGCAGCACCTGTTGAGTTAGGAACGATGTTAGCAGCACCTGCTCTAGATCTTCTTAAATCACCCTTTCTCTGTGGGCCATCAAGAATCATCTGATCACCTGTGTAAGCATGAATTGTACACATGATACCTGACTCGATTGTTGCACAATCATTAAGAGCCTTAGCCATAGGAGCTAAGCAGTTTGTTGTACAAGAAGCAGCTGAGATAATCTTGTCATCTGCTGTAAGTGTTTCATGGTTAACATTATATACGATAGTCTTAAGATCATTACCAGCTGGAGCTGAGATAACAACCTTCTTAGCACCTGCATTGATATGAGCCTGTGCCTTAGCCTTAGATGTGTAGAAACCTGAGCACTCTAAAACTACGTCAACACCAATCTCACCCCATGGGCAGTTATTAGCATCTGGCTCTTTGTAAATCTTAATAGTCTTACCTTTAACAGTAATTGTTCCAGCCTCATCATCAGCTGTAACATCGCTTTCATGTCCGATTTCAACATATCTTCCCTGTGATGTATCATACTTTAAAAGATGAGCTAACATTGTTGGGCTTGTTAAATCGTTGATAGCAACTACTTCATATCCTTCTGCACCAAACATCTGTCTGAATGCAAGTCTACCGATACGACCAAAACCATTGATTGCAACTTTTACTGACATAAAAACAAATCCTCCTAAAATGAATTTTATACATAGTTAGTTAAAGTTTGTTAAAATTTCAACTACTGTGTATTGTACATAAGAAGAAACAAAATATCAAGACTTTCTTCCCATTTTTTACATTTTTACTCTTTTTTCAAAATTTATACAAGTTTGATTAGTCATTTTGACGAAATTATCACAATTCCTGTATGCAAGCTTATATAAATCATCTATAAAAATGCCTTTTTAATAAAAAATATCTTGTCTGATTTACTGATTTAAAGGAAATCTTTCCTTATATTCCTCAAAATATTTATCAAAATTGGCACCTTTATCCTTCTTTAAATTGATAAGATATTCATGTGTATCAAAAGCATTAAGTTCAAGCTCTATAATAGCAACCGCAACATTTGAGCAGTGGTCTGCTATTCTTTCAAAATCTGTAAGCAGATCATTGAATATAAAGCCCTGATGCAATGTACATTCGCCCTTCTGAACTCTCTTTACGTGATTCATTTTCATTTCATCACAATATATATCAACAAGTTCTTCCAAAGGCTCTGTCTTATATGCTTTATCAACTCTGTTGTTAGAAAATGCATCTATAACATTTCCGACAATCTCTCTTATTATGTCTGACATAAGTTCAATATCTTCAACCGCATAGCTTGAAAATGAAAGCTTTTCATTATGAAGCTCCAACGCAGCCTGTGATATATTGACAGCATGATCACTCATGCGCTCAAAATCCGATATTGTGTGGAGAAGCTTTGATACATCTTTATTCTGTGCAGGAGTAAGTTCCTGCTGTGTTATCTTTACAAGATATGAACCTAGCTTGTCCTCATATCTGTCAACCTTATCTTCCCTGCGCTGTATTTTGTCATACTTTTCCTGAGAGAAGTTTTCAAGAAGTTCCATCGATCTTGTAAGATTCTTCTGTGCCATCTGTGCCATAGAACATAAAACTGTCTTAGCCTGTTCAATAGCTACTGTAGGATGTGCAATGAATCTTTCGTCAAGTACACTGATTTCAACAATGTCCTTATCCTCCTCATCAACAACTTCTTTGAATATAAGACAGACCATTTTCTCAAGCAGTTTGATGAATGGGAACAGCACTACAACCGTTGCAACTCTGAAAAGTGAGTTGACAAATGCTATGGATACCGTTGTCATTGTTCTGTCCATAAACGAAAAATGGAATATTGCATTGGCACTATAAAATAATATTGCCCATATTACCGCACCAAGTGCATCTACCAAAAGATATACAAATGCTGTTCTCTTACCGTCAACTGTTGCTCCGAATGATGAAATAATAACAGGCATGGCTGCACCTACTGCAATACCCATTATTATTGGAAGTGCAACACTGAAGTTAATAGCTCCTGTAACCGCAAGTGCCTGTAAGATACCAACCGTAGCCGATGCACTCTGTAATACTGCTGTTACAAGTAAACCTATCATAATTCCAATAAACGGATTAGAAAACTTAGTTAATATTCTTATAAATTCAGGATTAGTTCTAAGTGGTGAAACTGCTGCACTCATGTTCTGCATTCCAACCATAAGTATACAGAAGCCTATCATTATATCACCAACATGTTTCTTGACAGGATTCTTACTTGCCATTCTGAATATTATACCTATAATTCCGATAATAGCTGCCAGAACCTCTGTAGAAAAAATGTCTACCCAGCCTGCGCCGCCGCTTATATCCGAAAGACAAAGCACCCAGCCTGTAACCGATGTACCTATTATGGCTCCCATAATAATACCTATTGCCTGCTGCATCTTAATCATTCCGGCATTAACAAAACCAACAACCATAACCGAAGTTGCTGATGATGACTGTATAATAGCCGTAACGCCTGTTCCAAGCAAAACACCCTTCAATGGTGTATTACTGAGTCTGTATAAGATTACCTCAAGCTGTCCTCCAGCTACTTTTTTTAGTCCATCTCCCATGAGCTGCATACCAAACAGAAACAATGCAATTCCACCCAGAAGAATAATCACAATGTGTATCAATTCAAAACTCACAAAAGCTCCTATCTGCACATAAAAGTCAAGATCAGACAGCGTAGGAATATCCTATAAATTTATGCGCATTCAAACAGAAATTTTATACGCTGTCCTTTTTATAATAACAATACGCATATTCATTTTCAAGAAGAATTTACCTTTATTTTACATGATATTCATTTATTTTACTTATTTCTTACCCTAAATAAAGATTGTCAGTTCAGGTTATTCATGTATAATATGATGTAAGTATCAAAAGTAAAAAACGGAGGATTAAATATGAACTACAATAATGCTTTATCTGATGTACATATACATTCTTTCTTCTCTTCCGATTCGGAAGAAAATCCTGTAAATATAGTTAATACCGCTATAAATGCAGGTTTAAAATCAATATGTTTTACAGACCATAATGACTATGACTATCCTCCTGAAAACGGAGAAATAATGTTTCTTCTTGATTATGATAAATATGTCTCTTATATGCTTGACCTTAAAGAGACTTATAAAAATAAAATTGATATTATGATAGGTGTTGAGCAGGGACTTCAGAAATCTGTTGCTGACAAGGTTAATCAATATGATTCTTCCCATATTCTTGATTTCATAATCGGCTCCTCACATCTTATAAACGGAAAAGATCCATATTACGAGGATTTCTGGAACAACCGCCCAACCTTCAATGCCGTAGCCGATTATCTTGAAAGTATTATTGAAAACATAAAATTCTGTAATAACTTCGACGTTTACGGTCACCTCGACTACATAATCCGCTATGCTCCGGGTAAGGACAGTTCCTATAACTGGAAGGATTATTCCGATTATTTTGATGAAATTTTAAAATTCCTTATACAGAAAGGTAAAGGTATCGAAATAAATACCGCAGGCTTAAAATACGGATTAAAAGAAACAAATCCTGCATACGGAGTAATCAAAAGATACAGGGAACTCGGCGGTGAAATTATAACAACCGGTTCCGATGCACACAAAGCAGAATTCCTTGCCTACTCTTTTGATAAAATTCCTGCCATTTTAGAAGCCTGCGGGTTCAAATATTATACTATTTTCAAAAACAGAAAACCTGAGTTTATTCGCATTTAAGATACATAAAACTGTAAGGCTTCATTGTTATTTTTCCGGCTGTTTCAACTTCTTTTCCGGTTATTAAATCGACAGCCTTACAGCCCTTGGTATCACAATATGCAGTATATTCATTTTCATCTGCATTAATTGCAACAAGAATGATTTCATCCTGCCACTGTCTTTTAAATACATACTGTCTGTTAGTAAGAGCTAACTGTTCATAATCTCCTATTGCGAGTGCATCACAGTTATTATACGCTCTTACTAATGAGGCTATTGTATCAAACAGCTCATTTTCAACAAAACTATCCGGTGCAGGTCTTAATTCATTATCTGTCCCGTCTTTCTTTACACCTTCTATTCCCCATTCACTGCCATAATATATGCATGGAATTCCCGGCATTCCTATTGCAAGAGCATAAATAAGAGGCAGATGATTTTTATTGTTAAGCACATTTGCAATTCTGTTGACATCATGATTATCAACAAATGTAAGCATCTGTTTTCCTGTATAAAGACACCACGGCTCTTTTCCGTACTGTCTGTTAATGCTGTGTGCAATCTCAAACATATTCATGGAATTAAAGCTTGAATAAAGCCCTTTATAACATTCGTAATTGGTTGCACTGTGAAGCATTGCATCATTAACAACAGTATTATAATCGCCATGAAGCATTTCTCCCAAAAGGAAAATTTCATCTTTCATCCTGTCAGTCTCATATCTTAACCTTTTCATAAAATCAGGTTTGAGACAATATGCAACGTCAAGTCTTATTCCGTCTATATCAAAATCTTCAATCCACATTCTTACAGATTCAATCAGATAATTAACAACCTCTGCATTATCAAGATTAAGTTTTACAAGATTATAATAGCCTTCCCAGCCCTCATAATAAAATCCGTCATTATATGCACTGTTTCCGTCAAAATTAATATAAAACCAGTCTTTATACTTTGAATTCCATTTATTTTGACAGACATCCTTAAACGCAAAAAAGCCTCTTCCGACATGGTTAAATACACCGTCTATCACAACCTTTATATCATTATCATGAAGGCTTTCTACAACCTTCTTAAAATCTTCATTGCTTCCAAGCCTCTTATCAATAACACGGTAATCCCTTGTATCATATCCGTGATAATCACTTTCAAATACAGGTGAAAAATATATAGCATTTACACCAAGTTTTTTCATATGTGGAATCCAGTCTGTAACTTCTTTTATATTTCTTCTTTCCACTCCGTCATTGTCCCTTAAACCATCGCAAAATCCCAATGGAAATATCTGATAAAATACTGCTTTTTTGTACCACATTTTAGTATCCTCTTTTCATTAATGTAATCAGTATAGCTGTCTTAATTTTATAATATCATTTTTTAGACATTTAATACAATAATCAGCCTCATTATTTGTAATCTGCTCATTAATCGTAAATCTTACCGAACCGTTGCATATATCATCAGGAAGCCCTATTGCCTTTAACACATGTGAAGGCTCTTTTGATGCTGATGCACAGGCGGAACCGGCAGATGCACATATCCCCTGTCTGTCCAGCATTATTATGAGGGAACCTCCGTCCACATACTGAAAACTGAAATTCATATTGCCTGAAACTCTTTTATTTCTGTTGCCATTAAGTCTGGAATAAGGAATTTCACGCAGTATTCTTTCAATCATATAATTTGATATTCTTTTTTCCTGCATATTTCTTATATCCATCGTTCTGTATGCCAATCTAGCTGCTACACTCATGCCTACTATTCCTGCAACATTTTCAGTTCCTGCTCTCAAATTAGACTCCTGCGCACCTCCCAGATGATATGGACTTATTTTCCCGTCTCTTGCATATAAAAAGCCAACTCCCTTAGGTCCACAGAATTTATGCGCGCTTACACTAAGATAATCTATGCCTGCTTCATTAACATCTATCTTAACATGACCGAATGCTGCAACTGCATCTGTATGAAACAATGCTCCTTTTTCTTTTGCAATAGATGATATTTCTTTAACCGGCTGGATTGTTCCTATTTCATTGTTAACCATCATAACTGAAACAAGTCCGGTATTTTCGGATATACATTTTTTTATGTCTTCAGTTTTTACAATACCGTCTTCATTTACTCCGGCATATGATACATATGTACCCTGTTCTTTTAAACTTTTGCACTTATTAATTATCGCATGATGCTCTATTGAACTCGTTATGATATGTTTTTTATTTTTTAATCCTTGTGCATACTCTAACACCCAGTTATCAGACTCAGTTCCTCCTGATGTAAAAAAAATTTCATTTTCCTTTGCACCTATAAGAGAAGCTATTTCAGCACGGGCATCTTCTACTGCTTTTCTTGATTCTGATGCAAGCCTGTATATTCCTGAAGGATTACCATATTTATCAGTCATATACGGCATCATTTCCTGCAAAACCTGTGGTTTCATCCTTGTTGTAGCCGCATTATCCATATATATCATAAGACACCACCAATTCTTATTACATACAAAAATTTTACATATAATATTATATTCGTTTCCGGCATACTATGTTAATAAATACATTTCCGGCGGCTAACATGAAATCAGTCATAAAATTTTTCACTAAAAATGCTGTAATAAAAGGAACTATAATTCTTACACTTGCCGGCTTTTTAAGCCGTTTTGCCGGTTTCTTTTACAGAGTACTTGCTACCAAATGTATAGGTTCAGTGGGAATCGGGCTTATCCAGCTTGTAATGCCTGTAATAGGCATCTCTGCTGCATTGTGCTCAAGTGGAATACAGACAGCCATATCTAAATTTGCAGCCGCAATGAATAAAAAATTCTCCTGGCTTTTATCCGGTCTTATAATTTCTATTCCTGTTTCAATTATATTTTCTGTATTTGTCTGGCTGAAAGCTGATTTTATTGCCAGAAATATTTTTCTTACTCCTGAATGTAGTAATCTCATAAAAATATTATGTATATCCGTTCCTTTTTCTTCTATGCATAATTGTATAAACGGTTATTATTATGGCCTTAAACAGTCCGGAATTCCTGCAACATCACAATTACTTGAGCAGGCTGTAAGAATTATTTTTATAGGTTTTTATTATTACAGCTTTATAAATACAGGCAATCCAGTTTCCGTTGAATGCGCACTGTATGGAAATATAGTCGGTGAATTATCCGCCTGCATATTATGCCTGGCAGCTTTATTTTTCAAAAAACACAAAGCATCCATACACAATAAAACAACTTTCCTAAAAAGTTTAAAATGCGTTGTTACAAATTCAAAACAGATATTTACATATTCTTTTCCGCTTACACTCAATCACCTTCTCATGCATATTCTTGAAAGCGGCGAAACAATACTTATACCTGCTGTGCTTATAATTTCAGGTCTTGAACAAAAAGAAGCTTTATCTTTATATGGAATCCTTACAGGAATGACTCTTCCTCTTATAATGTTTCCGTCAGCCATAACTAACTCCATGGCAGTAATGCTTCTTCCGAAAATATCAAAATCACAATCCGATAATAATATTTCCAATATAAAGCATACAATAAACAGTTCCATTAATCTTTGCATGCATATGGGAATTGCCTGTTCCTTTTTGTTTTTTGCATATGGGGGAAGGTTAGGTTCTTATCTTTTTAACGAACCCATGGTAGAAGAATTTGTAAAGACATTATCTTTCATATGTCCTTTCATTTTCCTTAGAACTACTCTTTCAAGTATATTAAACGGACTTGGGAAAACCTCGCTTACATTTATAAGCGCAATAGCCGGTACATCTGTCAGATTATTCTCACTTATCATAATAGTACCTGTTACAGGAATACGCGGTTATCTTATATCACTTCTTATAAGCCAGTTAGTAACCTGTATGATACTATATATCTGGCTTATAAAAAAATATAAAATATCTCCGCACCCTGTAGATAATATAATCATGCCTGTAAGCTATTCAATTATTTCTGTATTTTCCTCAAAAATATTTTTACAGTTAATATTAAGGAATTTAATTTCCTCTGAAGCCATCGTTATTACATCCGGTGGAATATTAGCTGTTATTATATATATTATGCTTTCCTATTCATGTATTATCGGTTTTACATCTAATATTGACGGTGCCTGATTCCACTCATCAATTCTTGTTTCGTACTGTTCTTTCAGCCATTCTATTGCTTTAAGTCTGCCATCAGGGCTGTAATCAAACTGCTCTGATGTCAGCTGTTCCTTTGTCATTGCAGGATAAGCATATGGTCCCTGCCACACAATGGCCTCGATCACAAAATCAGGCTTATCACCTGTTCTTCTAATCATATATCTCATGCCATTATGTCCGCCGGTATAAACGCCACCATATTTTATAAAGTTAAACGGCATTATCTCGTTTTCATCAATCATTACAATTACTCACCCTCTGTAACTTTTTTGTCATATAAATCATTTACATTTTTATAATTAGATTTGGCACCTATTAAAAAAAGAATACTTATAACCATTGGAACCATAACAAGTCCCATGCTTACCGCATTAATATTTCCAAACAATGCAACCAGAATTATATCCACCAAAGATAAAACACACATAATAACTGCATATTTAACAACATTTCTGCAATTGTCATAAACACCTGAGTTCACTACTCCGTAAAAACCGAAAATACAGAATACAACTCCAAGTGCAATTATATATATGCCTAAAAGATACATTTTCTTATATACAAGAAGTGCCTCTTTATCCATGCCTTTATCAAAAGACTGCATGTTAATCATCATAATATAAAATCCGAAAAAAGCTGCTATTATCCCTGTTACTGCCGCTATTATTCCTGTTATTTTAAGCATTTTATTCTTTTTTTCTTTAATTCCGGTATTATAAAATTCGTCCATATTATTTTCCATTTCTAAAAGGATATGATAAATAAAGTATATAATACATCCATTATTTTTTCAACAATAACACATTGTTACATCCAACTTCACCCTACAATAATCTATCCACAAATATCTTTATTAAAAAATATTGATTAAATTTCTTCGGTAAGGGATTTTTTAATTCATCAGGATTAAACCTTTGAATAATATGAGCTGTCTGATAGATAATTTTAAATATATATTCCAAATAATTGACAGAAAAAAGTATGTGATTTCAAGATAAAAAGGGCACTTGAAAAATCAAATGCCCTAGTGTATAATCTGCTTAGAAAGTGAATCGGATATGACTCCGATTTGCCCTCAGTATTAAAATGTTTATAGAAATAGCATCCTAAACTTTGGACGGTGTGGGATGCTATTTCTTTTTATTATTATGACTATCTATGTAAGACAGAGCCGCAAAAATTACTAGCAATAAAGTAAGAACTTCAATTGTGTTCATAGGGCATCACCCTCCCTTGTAAACTAGAGGGCATCTAATAATCGGAAAATCACATCCAGCTTTCTTTTTAATTATACAACAGAAGTATAACATAAATAGAACAAACGTTCAAACAAAAGAAGATAAAATAATATCTTTTGAGTTATTATTCCCTGATTAACATTCCGTTCAGGTCGTAAGGGGTTACCTGGTATACGTAATAATTGAGCCAGTTGGTGTACAGGTTATTTGCATGGCTTCGCCATGAAAGCACAGGCTTTCTGTTGCAGTCATCATCCGGATAATAATTAACAGGTATATCCGGATTAATTCCTTTGTCCAAATCTCTTTTATATTCCTGATCCAATGTCATTCTGTCATATTCAGGATGTCCCATTACAAATATCTGTTTACCATCCCTGCTTATTACAATATATATTCCGGCTTCATCAGAATCTGCAAGAACCGTAAGGTCAGGGTTCTTAAGAATATCTTCTCTTGAACTTGCTGTATATCTTGAATGTGGTGCCATAAATATATCATCAAAGCCTCTGACTAACTGAATTTTACGATTCATAACCCTATGCTTATATATACCTGACAGTTTCTTGTCAAGAAGCACTTTCTTAACTCCGTAATGATAATACAGACCTGCCTGTGAGCCCCAGCACAAATGAAGTGTTGATGTCACATGTGTTTTTGACCACTCCATAATCTGTGTAAGCTCTTTCCAGTAATCGACTTCCTCAAATTCAAACTTTTCTACCGGTGCGCCGGTAATTATCATTCCATCATAATTCTTATCTTTTATATCAGAAAATGTTTCATAGAATTTCTTCAGATGAGAAGCTGATGTATTCTTAGATACATGCGATTCTAACTGTAAAAAAGTAATATCAATCTGCAATGGTGTATTTGACAGACCTCTTAATATTTGAAGTTCTGTGTCCTGCTTTATAGGCATGAGATTAAGAATTACTATCTGCAACTCTCTGAAATCCTGAGACATTGCTCTTTTCTCATCCATGACAAATATATTTTCATCTTCCAGCTCTGCTTTTGCCGGTAAATCACTTTGTATTTTAATAGGCATATATTTCCTCTTTCCCAGACTTTGTTATCCAATCTTTTTAGTTTGCTCTAAATATTACATCAAATCTTTATTGCCTGCAAGTTCAAGAAAATCATTTTCTGTTATAACAGGCACATTAAGCTTTGCAGCTGTCTTATTCTTTGAAGATGAAGATGTAATATCGTTATTGATAAGATATGACGTATTCTTTGTGACACTTCCTGTTACCTTGCCACCAAGACTCTCTATATATTCTTTTAATTCATTTCTGTTGGCAAAATGTTCCACACTTCCTGTGATAACAAATGTCTTGCCAGCCAATGAATCTCCTGCCATATTATCTTCAACAACAAGCTCTAACTCAGACAGAATACTGTTGTATAATTTAACATTTTCCTCATCTTTAAAATAATTAACAAATGAAGCTGCTATGACTTCACCAATACCTTCAATACCTGTAAGTTCCTCTTCATCTGCCATGACAACTTTCTGTGAATCATTATCAAGCTGCTTAACTATTATTTTGGCTGTTGACAAACCTATATTGTCAATTCCAAGTCCGTATATAAGCTTTGCAAGTGTTGTCTTTCTTGATTTTTCTATTGAATCAATAAGATTGTTATATGACTTTTCCCCAAAGCCTTCCATAGTAACAATCTCATCCCTGTATTCTTCAAGATGATATAAATCCTTAAAGCTTCGCAAAAATCCTTTTTGTATAAATTTCTCAAGTGTAGCTTCTGATAATCCGTCAATATTAAGAGCATCTCTTGAAACAAAATGTGAAAAGCTCTTAACATGCTTTGCCTGACATTTAGGATTCGTGCAGTATAATGATTTCACACCGTTTAAATCCCTAATCTCTGTCTTCTGATTACATACCGGACATCTGTCCGGTATAACGATATTGCCACTTCTTGTAAGATTATCTGCAATCTGTGGAATAATCATGTTAGCCTTAAATACAAGTATCTCATCTCCGACACCAAGCTCCAAACCTTCCATTATGCTTATGTTATGGACACTTGCCCTGCTTACTTTAGTTCCCTCAAGTTCTACCGTATCAAAAATAGCAACCGGATTAATAAGTCCTGTTCTTGATGCACTCCATTCTATCTGTAACAGATTAGTTTTGGCTGTTTCATCTGTCCATTTAAATGCCATTGAATTCCTTGGAAATTTGGCTGTTCTTCCAAGTGAATCTCCATATGCAATATCATCATATAAAATAACAAGTCCATCCGAAGGGAAATCATTATGCTCTATATTTTTTTCAAACCATGTTATTGTTTCTAATATATTATCCTTATCGACTTCCTTGTATTCCACAACATCAAAGCCCTGTTCTTTAAGCCATTCAAACTGTTTTTTTCTGGAATTTTCAAAATCAACATTTTCTGCAAGAACCAGTGAAAATGCAAAAAATCTTACATTTCTTTCCTTGGTTATCTTGTTGTTAAGCTGTCTTACAGAACCGCTGCATAAATTTCTCGGATTCTTATATTTAGCATCCGCTTCCGGTATCTGTTCGTTAATTCTTTCAAAATCAGAATAAGTTATAATAGCCTCACCTCTAAGCACAAGCTTTCCCTTATAAGGTATAACAACCGGAATATTCTTAAACATTCTTGCATTAGATGTTATTATTTCTCCTACTTCACCATTTCCTCTTGTTACAGCCTTAACAAGTTCACCGTTATCATATGTCAGAACTATTGTAAGTCCGTCAAGCTTCCATGAAAGTAAACCTTTCTGATCCTTAAGCCAGTCCCTTAAAACCTCAGGTTCCTTTGTTTTATCAAGACTTAACATAGGTCTTTCGTGTCTTTCCTTTGGGAGCTCACTTAACACTTCATAACCTACATTCACTGTCGGACTGTCGGATTTAACGTAACCGGTCTCCTTTTCTAACTTAACAAGTTCATCATATAATGAGTCATATTCAAAATTAGACATAATCTCTGTGCCCTCTGAATAATAACTCCTGCCGGCTTTATTTAATATATCTACAAGCTCTTTAATCCTGTCTACCTTATTCACAATACAATCTCCTATCTGTCACACCTTATGATATGTCATGCTTTATAATCTGTAAGCATATTGCTTATTCTTTATACAAATCTTTTATAAGCTTATTATATTCTTCCTTTTCAAGCTCTCTGTATTCGCCCTCTTTTAAATCTCCGAGCAAAATGTTCATAATTCTTATTCTTTTAAGATGTGTAACCTTATATCCAAGTGTTTCACACATTCTTCTTATCTGTCTGTTCAATCCCTGGGTAAGAATTATTCTGAACGCCTTATCAGACTGTTTCTGAACAAAACATTTTCTGGTGGTTACATCAAGTTCTTTAATATATACGCCCTCTGACATTTTTCTTATAAAATCTTCGTTTATCTTTTTATCGACTTTTACTATATATTCTTTCTCATGTCCGTTAGCAGCCCTTAAGATTTTGTCGGTTATCTCTCCGTTATTGGTCATAAGTATAAGACCTTCCGAATCCTTATCAAGCCTTCCGACAGGATATATTCTCTGTTCATATCCTATATAATCTACAATGTTGTTATCTCCCTGCTTATCTGTAGTTGTGCACACTATGCCTACAGGTTTATAAAATGCAAGTAAGACCTCTTTTTCATTATTATCAATAATGCTTCCATCTACGCATACTTTCTGTAAATCGCTTACTTTATCACCCATTACAGCGATTTTTCCATCTATTGTAACTCTCTTCTCTTCTATAAGCTTATCAGCCTGTCTTCTTGAACAATATCCCGACTGACTTAAATATTTATTAATTCTGGTTTCCATTTTTTCCTCATATAATAAATTTATATAGCAAATTATTAGTACTGAACTTTTATTTTAACAAATAGGTCAATTTTATTCAATTAAAAAAGTCTTTTTCCCCAATTTCTGTGACAATAAAATATATAAAATGCACCCTTACAATTTTGACACTTACCCGATTTTATTGTATTATGAATGTCACGTACATGTAGCTCAGTGGACAGAGCGTTCGCCTCCGGAGCGAAAGGCCGTGGGTTCGACCCCCATCATGTACATAAATCCAAAAGGGAATTGCCGTTATATTTTGCGGTAATTCCCTTTTTATCTTTTATCCTATCCCCCATTTTAAATTACTTTTATCAAAGCATTATCTTATGTTCTTTTCTGTTGTATATATACACATTATCAGATAATATTTCTTCCCTGGAAACTCCCACGCTGTTTACTTCTCTTACCATGTCACACAATTCTTCTTTTTTGTATATTTCAAGTTGAGGGAGAAGTATAACTTCATGTATCGATGACGGAAGTATATATAAATCCTTTCCTATTCTGTCCGCACAATCCTTTAAGACATCACCATACAACATACACGCTGCTCCATTTATCCTGCTTGTATTGGTAAGTACATACATTTCCCCAAATGTATATTCTATATCCTTAGGACTTATTCCTGTTGCAACTTCATCTATAAGTGAAGACATCGGACTGATTCTTGTTGCCAGAAGTCTCGGTGTATTTCTCACCGCATTATCGTGTATATCCTCCAATGTAACATTCCATTTTTCCATATTTTTATTATAAATCAATGCAGTAGCATTGCTGTCATCATCCTGAATAAGCAGACAGTAATATACTATTGCAAGGTCTAACATTCTTTTATGTGGTACGCTTTCAAGAAGCTTTTCATTCTTTTCATAATTAATAAGCTTGTACACTATAGTGCTCTTAATCTTGTCAAAATCCATAAAATCATTAGGATTAACCGTTATCCTGTCCTTATTCTCTATATAAATCCTGTGAATATCATTCACTATATCCTCTATTTCTCTACCACCCTTATAATCATCATAATAGCTGTTAAGATATATCGTCGGCGATACCCTGCTGTCCTTCTCTGTTATAACAAGACCATCAAACTCACACCCATTATTTTTTATAACATGATTAATAAGTACTGTACCTCCCTCTTTTGCTATAGGCATAGACTTAACCCTTACATGTTCTAAAAATTCACTGTACTCCATTAAATACCTCCAATTATATTTATCTTTATAAATGTAAATTAAACTGTGATTGTTCATGGGGCGATTATTATCCCGACATATCAAAAAGGCCCTTGTTAAATAAGGATGCTCCCTGATAAGAACAATGATAATCCGCGATTGCAGATTTAAAAGATAACTGCAACAATATACTTACAATATGCCTGTATGTCATACAATTCATAATATCGTTACAATCAATCAAAGAACATGTATAATAATATAACATTAAGTATAGTTTGTCAATGCATAATATTTATAAGTTTCCATATATTTTTTAATATTTACAATATCACTTAAAAATATTATAATTTCACTAATATTTTTACGGAGGTAACCATGCTTACATACTCTTTTGAAAATCTTGGCGGCACAAGCCTTTATGAACATTTATATGACAGCATTAAAAATGATATTTTATCAGGTAAACTTCTTCCTGATTATAAGCTGCCTTCAAAAAGGACATTTGCCAAGAATCTTGGAATAAGCACCATTACAGTTGAAAATTCATATGCACAGCTTATTGCTGAAGGTTATATATATTCAATTCCTAAAAAAGGCTATTATGTTTCGGATATATCTACAATACAGTCATCACATATGCTTTATAAACAGTCCGCTTCTTCAAAGGACACATATAAATCCATAAAACGAAATATTGCTTCTGATGTGGGCAGCTTAACTGCACAATTACAGGATAATACTGCCGCTTCCGATGTATTTGCCGACCTTACATCGAATAGAACAGACGCCTCAACCTTCCCGTTCTATACATGGACCAAAATCTTAAAAGATGTCTCTTCTGATAACAGTGATGAATTAATGACTCCTTCGCCTGCTGCCGGAGTATTCAAATTACGCCAGGCAATTGCCGACCATTTATCAGGCTTTCGCGGAATGAATATCTCCTATGAACAGGTAATTATAGGCGCAGGAACTGAATATTTATACAGTCTGATTATACAGCTTCTCGGACACGACAAAACATTTGCCGTTGAGGATCCCGGTTACAGCAAAATAAGACGTATATATGAAAGCAACAATGTTAACTGCATGTGTATTCCCCTTGATAATGACGGAATTAATATCCGTGCATTAGAGGAAAGCCATGCCGATATAATACATTTATCACCATCACACCATTACCCTACAGGAATAATCACTCCGATAAGCAGGCGATATGAACTGTTAGGATGGGCAGCAAAGGATGACTCACGATATATTATCGAGGATGACTATGACTGTGAATTCAGATTTTATGGCAAACCGATACCTTCACTTCAAAGTATTGATATGCAGGATAAAGTTATATATATGAATACTTTCACCAAAAGCTTATCTCCTACCATAAGAATAAGCTACATGGTTCTGCCACCTTCATTAGTACAGATTTTTAATGCACGCCTTGGATTTTATTCCTGCACTGTTTCTAATTTTGAACAGTACACTCTTGCAAAATTTATCGATGACGGACATTTTGAAAAACATATAAACCGTATGCGCGGACTGTATAAAAAACAACGTGAATATTTTATAAATCTGATTGAAAACAGCAGGCTTTCAAATATTGCTACCATTCAGGCTCTTGATACTGGATTGCATTTTCTTATGAAAATCGATACACATATTCCTGATGCCACATTAATAAAAAAAGCCCGCGAAAACGGGCTTAAAATAGCATTCTTATCACAATATTATTATGACAAAAGACTTGCTGTTGAGCATACTCTTGTCATTAACTATTCTTCAGTTACAGAAGAACAGATGCAGAATGCAGTAAACATTTTATGCAAGATTCTCTAAAACATTAAGTATTAATCTCCATGTTCTTTCAACAGAAGATTTACTCATTCTTTCTTTTGGAGTGTGAATATCAAGAATTTCCGGTCCAAAGGAAACACAATCAAGATTATCTATCTTAGAAGCCATTATGCCACACTCAACACCGGCGTGTATGGCTTCTATTTTTGGTTCTTCTTTATATAACTTCCGGTATTCTTCTGCCATGACTTCCCTTAAATGTGAATTCTCCCTGTATTCCCATGCCGGATATCTGTTTTCGACTACAAATTCTCCACCAATAAGCTCTGTCATATCTTTAATCTTATCAATAAGATATTCCTTCTCACTGTCAAGTGAACTTCTTATAAGATATGTCATGACAACACTGTCATTTTCACATTTTAAAACACCAAGATTTAATGAAGTCTGAACAAGACCTTTTATATCATTGCTCATCTTAATAACTCCATTTTCAATATGTGTCAATGCAAGAATTACTTTTGAAGTAGATATATAATCAAATGAACTTCCTGATACCGTAACTTCTGTACTTTCAATATTCATATTTTTATCTGTAACCCTGTACTCATTAATAAGTACAGCCTTAATATCATCAAACAGCCTGTTAAATTCAGTTAAATCAGCTTTACTTTCAAGTCTTATAACAGTTTCTGCAAAAGGCGGTATTGAATTATCTTTTTCTCCTCCATCTATTGATACAATTCTGAAATCTATATTCTTTGAAAGTTCAAATAAAATCCTTCCTGTCACATTGATTGCATTAGCTCTCTGAAAAATAATATCTGTACCTGAATGTCCGCTTGTAAGGTTATTTACTGATATTTTTATATCTGCGTTATCCTCACTTAATTCTTCATCATATTTAACAGGATACTCACCCCTTACTGTAGCTCCTCCTGCACAGCTTGATAAAAATATTCCTTCTTCCTCGGAATCTATATTTAACATCATATGTCCTTTTAGGCAGGATAAATCAATGTTATCAGCCCCTGTCATTCCTGTTTCTTCGTCAACAGTAAAAACAGCTTCAATCGGAGGATGAACATAATCATTATCATCAAGAAGTGCTAAAGCATAAGCGACAGCTATTCCGTCATCGGCACCAAGTGTTGTATTATCAGCCTTTACATAATCACCATCAACCAATAAATCAATTCCTTCATTTTCCATATCTTTAGTGCAGCCCTGATTTTTAACACATACCATATCAAGATGTCCCTGAATTATAACCGGTTCACAATCTGCGCTGCATTTATTTCCCGGCTTCATTATTATTACATTATAGCTTTCATCCTGAATACAATTAAGATTTCTTTCTTTTGCAAAATTAACACAGTAATCACTTATATTTTTAACATTACCTGAACCTCTTGGTATTCTGCTTATCTCTTCAAAAAACTCAAATACCTTTTCAGGTTTTAATCCATTAAGCACTCCCATTTATTTACCTCTCAGCCTATTTTTCTTAAAATTTGTGTGATAAATCATCACACACCATGATTTATAATTATAATTCCCATATATCAATAATCAAGTATGAAATATAAATTTATTTAATACGCCTTCTGCCCTGTAAGCATTTTATTTAGTATATCAGCAAGTGGCTCCATTGCATTTTTAACCTCCTCAACCGTATTAGTCTGTGCGCCTGCTTCTATAAGTGTGGATTTGGCTCTTTCATGCAGACAGTATCTGTAGGCATTAATATAAATTCTTCTTAAAAAGCCCGGATAATATGCCTCACCAAGCAGATGCATCTGAAGACTCATAGCAAGGTTGTCATCCCTGTATGGATTATACAAATATCCTATATCACCTTTTACATTACTGTAGCTTATCCCATTAAAAAACATTATTTTAGCAGTCTGTTTTCCATTGACATTTGTAACAAGCCTTGTGCTTTCAGCCACTCCGTCTCTATGCAGGTCAATAACAACCTCTATTGACGGGTTTTCCTGCAAAATCTGTGCAATCCCCTCTTCTGCGTAAGTATATGCCTTGCTTCTGTCTAACTTACCGTCAACATAATCATAAACACTTCTGTCATGTATAACATTATAGCCATATTTCTGGGATAAAATGTCTGTTAAATAATCTCCCACCCCGACAATTGTATCTGATATTTCTCCCTCTCTTGAATCAGCAAAGGACTCCTGCGAATGTGTATGAAATATCAGTATCTGTGGCGTTGAGTTATCATGCGTAATGCTCATATCCTTTTCTATAAATTCATCAGGTCTTAATATATCCTTTGTTAAAGATGTTATCGATGTTATTGTGTAAAATCTGCTATGTACAAAATCATAATTTTTCAAATCTTCCTTTGAGTAAACATTTCCTGTTATATCAGAAGTCTCCGCAACTGATGCAGCATCAATGTCAGTGCTTTGTGATGGAGACTTCTCATCTGTTGGAGAGGTTTTATTTTCATTTTGATTATTATCATCTGCCGTGATATTTATGACATTTTCATTATCTACGGAAATTATATGTCCATTATCATCTTCAAACTGCATGTAATCTGTTGATGAAATATATTCACTATAATATTGTCCCGACGGAAACATTTCGCCAACCATTCTTTCAAAGGTTCCCTTATTATCAATATTCTCCGGCGATGAACTATACTCACATAACGGATATATAAATGAATAGGCTGTTGTGTTAATCACATCACTTAATAATTTAAAAAAATTCATTTTATTCAGACAGAAGCCTGCAATAATAACCATTATAACCGACAGAATCCCCAACAGCCTGTACTTTCTTTTTATCATTAATCAGCTCTTAAATACAATCAATCTTTTTTATAACTATATTAACCGTCATCTGGATATATGATAAAAAACCATATTTATAGCTTCTGCAATAATAGAGCTTATAATATTTATATTTTCATCAATTTCTTTTGGAGTTACATACATATCCATCATTTCGGGTGTCATCACGTCCTTTAGAAATTTGTATTTTTCCTCATCTGTGTATCCGTCAAGAAATTTATAAACCACATCAGATACTATTGTTGTGGTATCAACTACTGTTGGCACTCCTATGGCAAGCACAGGAATTCCTATATTTTCATCCGTTATACCCACCCTGTGATTGCCGACACCTGAGCCCGGATTTATTCCTTTATCAGAAATCTGTACTGTACGATTCAGCCTCTTTGTGTTTCTCGCAGCCAGTGCATCAATTACAATTATAACATCAGGTTTAATCACCTTGACAATTCCCTTTATAACATCTGAAGTCTCCATTCCGGTCTGTGCCATAACACCGGGACTTATGGCACATATTCCATTTTGTGGTTCATCCTCCTCATCTTCATAAGAAAATGATAACGGATTGGTAATAAGTATTTTTTCTACTACCTTTGGTCCCAATGCATCAGCAGAAAAGTTTCTGTTACCAAGCCCTGTAACCAGCACCTTTGCATTTTCTAATGTCTTTGCATCTTTTAAGTTATTGTTAATGAGATTGCTTAAATTTTCTGCTATAACTGAAGATATTTTTTTATTCTCACCGTCAAATGCCGTACATAAGTCATCAGCTTCTATAGTAATATATGTTCCTTTTCTTCTTCCAAGTATTTTCTCCCCATTTTTACCTGTAATAACTAACTTTGTCACATGTATATTTTTATCTTTATCATGGCTTTCTTCTACTATAATACCTTTAACACGTCCTTCCTTTTTGCTTGCCTCTTCATTGATTTCCAACGCAAGATCCGTTCTTGCACTATATATATTATCTTCCATATAATCTTAATTCTCCCTGTATTATAAAGACTGTTGCTTTTAAGATTCAGACATTAAGCTGCCCCAATCTTGACTTTATTATTACCATAATCTATATTAATATCAGTAGGTAAAATATTTAGTAATGTTTTTTTGTTAAAAATTTTTCTACATTTTAAAATTTTTATTGACATTATTATTTCTGTACTATAAGATATATGAGTATGTTTACATTAGAACGTCCGTGTCCGGCTTTAATGCAAAACAGATAATAATCAATAATTGGATTTGGAGGTGTGCGGATTGGCTAACATTAAGTCTGCTAAGAAGAGAGTATTAACAAGTCAGGTAAGAGCTGATAGAAACAAGGCTATTAAGTCTAAAGTTAAGACTTATATCAAAAAGGTAGATGCTGCTGTAGCTGCTAACGATAAGGCTGCTGCTGAGGCTGCTCTTCCTGTTGCTATTGCAGAAATTTCTAAGGCTACTTCTAAGGGAATTTTCCACAAGAATACAGCTGCCAGAAAAGTTTCTCGTATAACAAAAGCTGTTAACACTTTAGCTTAATTTAATATAATAACAAAAGGACTGGTAAGCTTTCACCCTCACTAGTCCTTTTTTATTGCTCTTTTGTATTTATTTTATATAAAGTTTCTTTATATATTCTTTGAGCTGTATTTAACTATGGCTAATTCAACGCCCAACTTATCTTCTATTTTACCCTGCTTTACATTTTCCTCTATAGATGCCATCTCTTCTAACGCCTCATGAAGCACGTCAAATGTAAAATATTTGGTCTGTGTAAGATACTTTCCTGCAATAAACGGTGCAACACCCATCCTTGATGCTATCTCTTTACTTCCAAGACCTTCCGACTGCATTTCCTTAACCTGAAGTATTCCGTTAAACTGTCTTGATAACAAATACAATATTCTCATTGGTGGTTCCTTAAGAGTCAGCAAATCATAATAAAGAGAAAGCGCTTCATTCTGTTTCTTGGTTGCTATTGCTGCTATCATATCAAATATACGGCTTACAGTTACTGTCTGGCATATACTTTCAACATCTTTTGCTTCAATAAGCTCCTTGTCGGCGCAATAACTAACCAGCTTGTCTATCTCTGATTTGATAAGGTCCATTCCGGCTCCTGTTTTTGACAACAATAAATCTACAGCCTCTTTTGTAATCTTTTTATTATCGTTCTTTAACAGCCCAACTATCCATTTTTCCAGTGTAGCTGTAGTCTGTGGTTTCATCTCGGATATATAGCCATTTTCAGAAACTGCCTTATACACCTTATTACGCTTGTCAACTTCCTTTTCCACAAAAACCATAATAAGATATTCGGGAATATTTCTTATAAAATCTGCAAGTTCTTCGTTAGATGATTTAAAAAATCCACTATTCTCAACAATCACCAGTCTGTGTTCACTAAAAAACGGCAGAGTATCGGCAATATCAAGAATTTCTTTGACAGAAATCTTATCGCCCTCATAATACGAATAGTTCATCGTATCTGTTCCAATTATGGCATTTTTTAATTTATCCCTGTACTGCTTCTTTAAATATTCCTCTTCCCCATACAAAAGATAAACATTTTTATATTCACCTGATTTGATATGTTCATTTATAACCTTCATTAATAATAGCTCTCTTTCTGTGATTATCTTATTTTAACATTTTAAATGTTTTTTGTCTTTAATCTTTTTTATACTGGGAAATTTTAATATTTTCTCCGTCTGTACCGATGCTTATTGCCCCACTATCCTGTGTATTTATCACTTTTGCATTAACTTTGTCCAACCTGTCTAAGGTCTGGATATGAGGATGTCCGTAGCTGTTGTTTATTCCACTTGAAATCAGCGCAATTTCAGGTGTAACCGCCTTTAAAAATGCTTCACAGCTTGCGCCCTTAGAACCATGATGTCCTGTTTTTAACACAGTAGCTTTACTTATATTATTATTTTTTAACAGCTTTTCCTCTGCGCTTTTTTCCGCATCTCCCATCATAAGCATTGAAAACCTTTTATATTTTAACATAAATACCGTTGAAGAATCATTATTTGATGTGTACTTATAATCTCTTCCGGGATAAACACACGTCACTTCCATATTCCCCATATCAATACATTCACCCATTGATATAAAGTCTATATCTATATTTTTCATTTCCGCCTTATTAACAAGGCTTAAATATCCTTCATCATTTTTATTTACAATCGCCGAAAAATAAATTTTTCCAATCGAAAATGTATTATCCGTCATATCAATTAATTCCGATATTCCGCTGTAATGATCTTTATCCGTATGGCTTATGCTTATATAATCAAGATGCTTTATTCCACAATACCTTATATATTTATAAATCCTGTATTTACCGACATTCTTTACATCTGTGCTTCCACCGTCAAACAGTATTTTCTTATTATCCGGTCCTGAAAGCAGTATACAATCCCCCTGTCCGACATCTAACATTGTGATATTTACATCATTGTCAAACTTATATTGCATATTTAAAAATGTAAATATCATAACAGATAAACCTGCACAGCATATCAGCTTATAATTTTTTGTTAATAAATATGTGATATAACTTTTTCCATCACTTTCCGTTATGCAATTTATTATCACAAAAGCAGCCATCGTAACGCAGTATATAACAAGCATTATTCTGTCAGGTCTGCCTGTTACGTATATTCCTGCGGGGAGCTTTTCACATAATACACACAGCCGGTTATAAAAATCCAGTATATAATTAGAAGCACCTGCCGCTATAACTGCCATTTTCAATGAAAATGTACCAACAACCGCCGTAATTATCCCACCAATCATCACAAATGACATAAGAGGTATCACTATTATATTAAGAAATATTCCATACAGTGGAATCTGGTAATAAACATTAAGAACAACCGGTAATGTCGCCATTTGTATTGATAAGCTTACACTTAAGCTTTCAAGTATCCGCCTGCATAATTTATTAATTTTCTTTTTATTTATAAATATAAACAGTCTGTTATCATTGTTAAAAACAGGATTAATAAAAATAATTCCGAAAAGAGCAAGAAATGAAAGCAAAAATGCAGAATTGGTTATAATGTATCCGTTTTTTACAATCATGATAACTGCTGCCATTGATAATGATGACAATAGGTCATAGCTTCTTCCGATAATATCAGCGATTATACTTAACACAATCATTATCACCGCCCTCTTGGCAGAGATGCCATTTCCGGTAAGATTAAGATACACCAGTATTAAACATATGCTTATAATTCCCGATGAAAGAAAACCAAAAATCCGTCTTAATAATTTGTACACAAGCATACCGGTCACCGCCATGTGCAGTCCGCTGACTGCTAAAAGATGTGATATTCCATTTTTGCTGTACAGATTTTTAATATCTTCTTCTAAATCATTTTTATCTCCCAGAACCATTGCACAGATAAGTCCGTAATTGTCACCACGAAATGTCTTATTGTAGATTTCTTTCACATTCTTACGCACATATCGCAAGAATTCACCAAGTCCGCTTTCCTGTCTTTCCTTGATATTTATTTCAGATGCTTTAAATGAATATTGTATTCCTTTGGACAGATAATAATTTCTGCTGTCAAATTCTCCCCAGTTGCGGGCGCTGTCTAATACCTTTATCTTTCCCGACATGGTTATAATATCATTTTCAAGGATGTTATTCTTATCTGTATATACAAGCATACCGGTTTTATTGCTTTTCGTTCCATCTATGCTAAATTCACATGAGTCAAGCTCTAAAACATAATAATTCTGTTTATCTGATATGCTTATAACTTTTCCGGTAACATTTTCTATATATGTCCCTTCAGCTTCTATTACATTTTCAAATATTAATTTATTTTTCATTTCCAAGGTGCCAAAATAAGTAATTGGGAAAATTATAAGAATAATGCAGTACTTGTATGACAAATTATATTTTTTATGCATTAACAAAAATATAAGCACTATCAGAATAAAAACAAGAATTGCATAATAATGCTTCGCATAGATAGACATGGCTGCACCTGACAACGCCATCAATGCAGCCATGAACATTGGTCTTTTCAAATATGTTCCTTTCCGGAACATTAAATAATATTACTGAACTAAATCTTTATTAAACTTAAATGTTGTATCAAGGTTTATGTTATCCCTCAGCATCCTGCTTGAATCACCATTAACCATTATCTTTACCGAATCTATCTGACCTATTGAACATAAAGAATTAACTACTGAATATATCTGCACTTCTCCTGTTACATTGGCAAGTCCGGTCGCAAACTCCTCACTGAAATTAACGTAGCATACACCATCACTAACAGAAATGCTTAAAAGTTTTACCCCGGCAGGAAGTGTAGAATATGAATTGCCCGACGTATCATTGCCCATAAGTTTTTCTATAACTATTTTTTCCAATGATATATTCTTGCTGTAAGCAAGTGTCTCTGAAGATTTAACCAGTTTATCCCCTGATTTATTGGCATAATATATATTCACATCTTTCCATTCAAGTCCGCTTATTTTATCGCTTGAATCATCTGTAAAACTATCCTTTGACATTGTTCCTATTACACTTCCGTCCTGATAGCTTGCTTCGGCCTCATCAACATAAAAATGTACATACTGTATATCCGATAACTGTGTAGCCATCTTGACTATTGCAGCCCTATACAACAATTCTGTAGCCATATCCATCTCATAATAGTCTGTTTTAAAATAAAACTGGGCAGTTTTTCCACTTACAGAAACCTTCGGAACAGTTACGCTTTCCGGTTTAATAACCTTGACCGAACTGCTCTTTGTCTTTTCATTCATCTTATCAAGAAGATATTCAATTGTCTCTTTTGCCGATAATCCTTTATCAGCCTTAAAGCTCTTTTCTATAAGCTTGTCTCCTGATGCATTGGTATAATAAACATTATATTTTTCTTTATTATCTCCACAGGAAATCAGCATTGCAGCATTTATAATAATAATACTTACTGCTATAAGAACTGACATTATTCTTTTTGACATTTTTATCTCCTATTCCTGTTCAACATAGTTTAAAGGTATTCTTACTGTAAATGTAGTCCCTACTCCCTCTTCACTATAGAGATTGATTGTTCCATGATGCATAAGCACTATATTCTTAACTATCGCAAGCCCCAGTCCTGTTCCACCTGTCTCTCTTGACCTTGCCTTATCCACACGGTAAAATCTCTCAAATATCCTGCTTTGTCCTTCTTTAGGAATTCCTATTCCTGAATCTTCAACCCTTATATAAAAATATTTATAATCGGCATTCAATGAAACATGAACCCATCCGTCTACATTGTTGTATTTAATGGCATTTTCCACAAGGTTAGATATAACCTGCGTAATCTTAACCTCGTCAACCTCTGCAACTACAGGTCTGAAGCTTTCAAATAAAACCTCTATATTCTTTTTCTGTGCAATGGGCTTTAAACGCTTCAATACAAGTTCAAGAAGCTCATTGATATTAACAGAAGCAAGATTAAGCTGAGCCACAGATTTATCTATCCTTACCAGTGAAAGTAAATCTTCGATTATTTTATTTTCTCTGTCTATTTCCTTGGTAATATCCTGCATAAATTCCTTATACAACTCAACAGGAACATCTTCCTGCATATTAAGCGAATCTGCAAGTACCTTGATTGATGTGATAGGTGTCTTTAATTCATGTGATACATTGGATACGAATTCCTGTCTTGATTCATCAACCTCGCTTGCCCTGTCCATAATATGATTAAAATCATTGGCAAAATCCTTAAGCTCTGTATAGCCTTTAACAGGAAGTCTCTTATCTGTATGTCCGGCCGCAATATTTTCAACAATTCCAAAAGCTTTTACATATGACTTTCCTAAAAGCTTAAGGACAATTATTACTGCTATTATTGCAAGCGAAACTACTATCAGCTTGACATTATCCGCATAGGTGGCAATTTCATTGACAAATGTATTGACATCTATTATGTCATAATTAATAAGAAGCACTGCCATAACCGTGCCATCTTTATCATATATAGGTGCTACAGCCTCTATATATCCGGCTTTACTGTCATAATCAGATACATTTTTTCCATTTTTAAATGCACTTATAACCTTTGCATTAATAATGTTCTTGCCTTTATCTGATGAATAGGTATCTGTATCAACTATAAACTGTGTATTAATAACCCTTATTCTTACCGAATTAAGAGCTGAATACTTGGTAAGCTGATCATATATGCCCTTTTCCTTTGCCTCTTTTAAGTTGGAACATTCACTGAAATCGGCAGCTATAATTACTGCCTCGTTCTGCATATTGACATTCTCACGTTCAATCAACGCATTATAATACAAATATCTGTCTGCTGCCGAAATAAGCATAACCGATACAATTATTATAAAAGTCATAACAATAAATGTTCTGGCTTTCAACGTATTCAGCTTCCTTAAAATTAAGCTTAATAAAGTTTTAAATTTATTTTTATTATTCGTTGTTCCTAATTTACTCTTACTAAACATTAAAGTAATATCCTACTCCCCATTTTGTATGCACATATTTAGGTTCACTTGGATTATCTTCTATCTTCTCTCTTAAACGTCTTACATGAACATCAACCGTTCTTGCATCGCCAGGATAATCATTCCCCCATACAGCCTTTAACAATGTATCTCTTGAATACACCTTATTAGGGTTAAATACAAGAAGTTCAAGTAAATCAAACTCCTTCGCCGTAAGATATATTTCTTTGTCTGCAATATATAAGCTTCTGCTGTCGCAGTCAAGCTTCATATCACCCTTAATAACAACATTTGCTTTAACCTTGCTGTCATCCTTTTTGGCATTACGTCTTAAAATGGCTTTAATTCTTGCCTTAACTTCAAGAATATTAAATGGCTTGGTTATATAATCGTCAGCACCATATTCAAGTCCCATAATCTTATCCATATCTCCGCCTTTTGCGGTAAGCATTATTATAGGAACATTAGAAAACTCTCTTACCTGTCTGCATACTTCGTTACCGTCATACACCGGAAGCATGATATCAAGTAACACCATATCGTATTCATTGTTCTTAATCTTATCTATTGCTTCTGCGCCATCATAAGCGCAGTCAACTTCATACTGATCCTGTTCTAAGGAAAACTTCAATCCCTTAACGATTAATTTTTCATCATCTACAACTAATACTTTAACTGCCATTTTTCTCCATTCTTTCCGCATATATTATCTATACGCTTATCAAATCTTTAATTTTGTTGAAAGCGGATTCTTTTATTCCCGGAACATTCATAATATCCTCTATAGCAGAAAATGTACCATTCTCAGTTCTGTACTTTACTATATCCTCAGCTCTTGACTGTCCGATGCCGGGAAGTGAAGTAAGCTTTTCTTTATCTGCCTTATTAATATTAATCAGTCCTTTATTATCCCACGTATCTGATACAGAAGCCTCTCCTTTTAAAGGAACATATATCTTGTCTTTATCCTTTACGGTATCTGCCAGATTAAGTGCATCAATATCCGCACCTTCGCTAAACCCTCCAGCCATATTAATAACCTCATACAGTCTGGAATCAATATCACATTCTATTATGCCGGGAGAATTAACATTCCCGCAGACATAGACAACCACCTTTTCCTTGTTTGCTGTCTGTGTGCTTTCTTCTTCCTTTGACTCTGATATGGTATTCATTATATTACTGCCGTCTTCTTCTGTTTTTAAAGATGTATCAGCAACATAAATAACTCCCGCTGTCAAAAAAAGTAATGCAGCTATTATAATATAAATGTGTTTCTTAATGAATTTCTTCATAATTATACGTCTCCTTACACTTTAAAATAAGTGTAGGTTCCCCTTGCGTACAATATCTATTTTACAGAATAAGGTTAAATAATACAAGCCTAATAAAAAAAGATTTTACATCTAATTAATGTTAAATCATTTACACTTTTTACTGCATTTGGTACAATATTTCCAGTAAATTTTTAGGGAGGGCATCTTGGAAAACGCAAAGAAAAAAACAAAAAAACAATTTCAACTTTTAGATGACAATACAGGTAATTTAATAGGCGGTAAAATTACTTATATTATCGCATTTGTAATTCCGCTTGTTTTATTCATAGCACTTTATTATGTTAAGAATATTTTTCCATTCGGTAATAACTGCTATTTACGTTCTGATATGTATCATCAGTACGCACCGTTCTTCTCAGAATTGTGGAATAAGATACGAAACGGTGAATCTTTAACTTATTCATGGAATATAGGTATGGGAAGTAACTTTACTTCTTTGTATGCTTACTACCTTGCAAGTCCGGCTAACTGGTTTATAGCCTTATTTCCACAGAAATATATGATTGAAATCATGAATTCCATAATCATATTAAAACTTGCAGGCGCAAGCCTTTCAATCACCTATTATTTATCAAAGCATTTTCATAATGAATCATGTTACAATGCTATATTCGGTATATTTTACTGTATGTCAGGATATGTTGCTGCATACAGCTGGAACATAATGTGGCTCGACTGCATTATTCTTGTTCCTCTTATAATGCTTGGTCTTGAATACCTTGTTAACAAAAACCATGTATTTTTATATTGTATAAGCTTAGGATTATGTATATTTACAAACTACTATATTGCAATAATGGTCTGTATTTCAGTTGTATTGTACTTCATTGTGCTTATGGTAAGCTTTGATGGTCCTAAAAAATTCATAATATATGTTAAGAAGATACTCAACTTCGGTATTTTTTCACTGCTTTCGGGCGGACTTGCTGCATGCCTTCTGCTTCCTGAATTTTATACATTTTCGCTTTCGGCATCCAGCGATGTAACATTTCCTAAAAAACTTTCTTTATATTTTTCAATGTTACAGATGCTCACAAGACAGCTTATAAATGTTCCGGTACATCTTGGACTTGAACATTACCCTAACATATACTGCGGAGTTGCTATATTTATATTAATTCCTTTATATGTTATAGACAAAAAGGTTGATTTAAGGGAAAAAATCGGAAAGCTTATTATTCTTCTTATTTTCCTTACAGCATTCAATCTTAACATACCTAATTTCATATGGCACGGATTCCATTTCCCTAACTCATTACCTTGCCGTCAGTCATTTATATATATATTCTTTGTACTGACTATGAGTTATGAAGCACTCCGCCATATTAAGGCTTCAAGTAACAGACGCCTCGGCTTTTCAATATTTGTAGCATTTGCTTTTCTTCTTGTTGTTGAACAGATATTTGCCGTTGACGGAACTTATGACTTTAAGATTGTTTACCTTAGTGGATTATTCATTATAATTTATTCTATCCTGATGTTTATACACCTTAATACTAACTGGAAGGTTCCTGTTGTGTTGTTTCTTACACTACTGGTTACATTAACCGAATGTACTCTCAACATGGAAGAAACCGGTATCGGTACCACAAGCAGATCTGCTTACCTGTTAGACTATGATGCTGTTAAGACTGTAACCAATACTGTTAAAAATGACGATGACTCATTCTACAGAATGGACAAGGTTACCGGTGCAAGAAGCAAAAATGACGGTGCATGGCACAATTACCACACCATTTCAACATTTTCATCTACATCAAGTGCCGGAATATCTGATTTATTCGGTCTTCTTGGATTTGAACATTCAACCAATGCTTATGGCTTTAACGGTGCAACCAAGGTAACAGAAAGTTTATTTTCAATTAAATATATAATAAGCAATAAGATTCTTGCAGAAGACCCTCTTATGACATACTACACTGGAAATAACGGAGAGTTCGTTTATAAAAACAACTACACTCTTCCACTTGGATTTATGACAAGTGCCAGTATAAATAATGAGTGGAAAGCTTATGATACATTTAACGGAATTGAAAACCAGAACTCATTAATTGAGACTTTAACCGGAGTATCAAATGTATTTACTCTTACTTATAATTATAAGAAGGAAACTACTGTTGATATTGTACCTGTAAAGAGTGGGCATATGTATCTGTATGTCAAAAATCCGACATCTGACAGTATCGGTGTCAGCATAAACGGTACAGCAAGTAACTATTCCGGTCTTAAAAACAGCAATCACATTGTTGATATAGGATATGTTACTCCAGCAGATACAATACAGGCTTATTCTGATGAAATGATGGAATTATATGTTTATACTCTTGAAACAGACAGATTTATAGAAGCCTACAACAAGCTTTCAGAAGGTGGTCTTAATATAACAAGCCACACTGACACCAGGATAACAGGAACGGTTAATGCAAAAGAGGATGGCACTATGGTATTCTCAATTCCATATGACGGAGGCTGGTCAGTTTATATTGACGGAAAGAAAGTATCCACATATTCAATTAAAAATGCATTACTTGCCGTAGACGTGTCAAAGGGAGAACATACAATCAAACTCAAGTTTACTCCTGTAAACTTAATTCCCGGTTGTCTGTTAACCGCTCTGTGCATTATAATTCTTATAGCCATCTGGCTTATAAGAAAACGCATTGCTAAAGGACTTATTTCCATCGAAAAACTTCCTGTTATTTTTATGGAATTAATTGATGAAAATGATATAATATACGATAAGTCAGAAGAAAATGATATTTTATCAGAACAGACAGAATTACAGAATGTTTTAGAACAACTGGATGATTTCGATAACATTCTTAACGATGACGACGAAGATGATTTTGAAGAAAATTAATCAAATTTAAAGAAACCTATGAACGGAGGAATTACTAATATGAAACTTTGGGGCGGACGCTTCACTAAGGAAACTAACGAACTTGTAAATAATTTTAATGCATCTATTTCATTTGACCAGAAATTCTACAGACAGGATATCAGAGGAAGTATTGCACATGCTGCCATGCTTGGTAAACAGGGAATTATATCTGAGGAAGAAAGTAAATGCATTCAGGACGGATTAAAAGGCATCCTTGATGATATAGAAAACGGCAGACTTGAAATTACTGATGAGTACGAAGATATTCATACATTTATGGAAGCTACTCTTATCGAAAGAATTGGCGATACAGGAAAGAAACTTCATACAGGAAGAAGCCGTAATGACCAGGTAGCCCTTGATATGAGACTCTTTACAAGAGATGAGGTCGTAGCTGTAGACGAAGAAGTTAAAGAACTTATGGCAGTTATTCTTCGTATTATGAAGGAAAATACAAAGACATTCATGCCTGGATTCACTCATCTTCAGAAGGCACAGCCTGTTACTGTTGCTCATCATTTCGGTGCTTACTTTGAAATGTTTAAAAGAGACAGAAGCAGACTTCACGATATCTACGAGAGAATGAACTACTGCCCTCTTGGCGCAGGTGCACTTGCAGGTACTACCTATCCTTTGGACAGAGAATATACAGCCAAGCTCCTTGACTTCTATGGTCCTACACTTAACAGTATGGATTCTGTTTCTGACAGAGATTATTTAATAGAATTTTTAAATGCACTTTCTCTTATAATGATGCATTTAAGCAGATTTTCTGAAGAAATCTGCATTTGGAATTCTAACGAATACAAATTCATTGAACTTGACGATGCTTACAGCACAGGAAGCTCTATTATGCCACAGAAAAAGAATCCTGATATTGCAGAACTTGTTCGTGGTAAAACAGGAAGAGTCTATGGTTCTCTTATGAGCCTGCTCACAACTATGAAAGGTATTCCTCTTGCATATAACAAGGATATGCAGGAAGATAAGGAATTATCTTTTGATGCATTTGATACTGTTAAAGGCTGTGTAAGTCTTTTTAAGGGTATGATTGATACAATGAAGTTCAACAACAAGAGAATGGAAGATTCTGCAAAACACGGATTTACAAACGCTACTGATGCTGCCGATTATCTTGTTAAAAAGGGAGTTCCTTTCAGAGATGCACACGGCTATGTAGGACAGCTTGTTCTTTTATGCCTTGATAAGCAGATAGCACTTGATGATCTTCCTCTCTCAGAATATAAGAAGATATGCCCTGTATTTGATGAAGATATATATGAAGCAATAAGCCTTGAAACATGTGTTGATAAACGTCTTACACTTGGTGCTCCCGGTCCTGTAGTAATGGACAAGGTAATTGCCATATATGAAGATTACATGAAAAATAACTAAAATAAGACTTATAACAAAAACAGCCTATAACTAAAACGATTTATAAATAAAATAATTTAAACAACCAAAAAAGTACAGCTTAATGAATAAACGTTAAGCTGTACTTTTTTGCTGTACACTAATTTCTTAGTATACATATATTTTTATTTTATTATTTTACACTCTTACCTTGGTTCCCTTGGTATCTCTGTGTGCCAGTTTCATCTTTCCAAAATCAAGGCTTCTGCCCTTATAATCCATTGTGAAGCTGTCACCCTCTGACAATATAAATATATCATCTATATAATCATCCTTTGAGAGTTTGATTCCTCTTACACCTACAGCTGCCTTCTTTTTCTGTGGAATATCAGAAAGTGGGAATTTTAAGAAAACTCCTGCTGCTGTCTGAACTATGATATTCTGATTACTTTCAATCACTTCTTCCTCAACAACATCTCCATCCAAAGTGAATTTAGAATATATTTCAACTCTGGCATCTGTAGAATATATTCCGACAAGCTCATCGCCATCATTAAGCTTTGTTGAAGCTACTGTTCTTTTGCTTACATCAAATTCTGTTGTATCAACCAGCTTCATCATTCCGTATTTAGTAACAAAAAGAAGTCTCTGTCCTTTAATCTGTTCACTAGGACACAGATAAATTATATTTTCTCCGCTGCTGTCATAATTACCCAGATTATCTATCGGCGTACCTTTTTCCCTGAACCTTGTGAAAGGTATATCCTTAACCTTAATCTGATGAAGATTACCGTTATCTGTAAATATACATATCTTATCAGTATTCATACATGAGAAAATATATTTATTTTCATTTAACACTGCTTCTTTATTACGTTCAAATGCCGCAGTATCAATAGTTTTGGCATAACCAAATCTATCCATAAGAAATACCACTTCCATTTCAGGTACTTTCTTTTCTTCTAATACTGCTACCTTGGCATCTTCTATAACAGTCTTTCTTGGAACCGAATACTCTTTCTTTATGTTCATAAGGTCTGCCTTAATGACCTTTGCCATTTCTTTTCTGCTTCCAAGAATCTTTTCATATTTAGCAATCTTAGCAAGACATTCTTCATATTCTTTCTGAAGTGCAAGTATTTCTAATCCTATCAGCTTGTATAATCTCATTTCAAGAATAGCTGATGCCTGTTTCTCTGTAAAATCAAGCTTTGAAGCCGCAGTCTTAGATTCTGCCGATTTAAAATTAATGCCTTCAGTATTGCCATTTATAAGACAATCCTTTGCCATTTTAAGATTCTTACTGCCTCTTAAAATTTCAATAATCAAATCGATAATATCACAAGCCCTGATAAGACCTTCTTTGATTTCCTTGGTATCTTTTTCTTTATTTAAAAGAGTAGTATATTTTCTTGTAGCAATCTGATACTGGAAATCGATGTGATGCTTTATTATCTGCTTAAGGCCTAATGTTTCAGGCTTTCCGTCAACAATAGCAAGCATATTTACACCAAATGTATCTTCAAGCTTTGTTTTCTTGTATAAAAGATTTTCAAGATAATTTACATCCGCATTTTTCTTTAATTCAAGTACAATTCTTATGCCCTCTTTTGAAGATTCATTTGATATATCTACAACATCGCTGGCTTTCTTAGACTCAATCAAATCCACTACATCAGATATGAATTTACCTATATTGGCACCTATCATTGTATATGGTATTTCTGTTATAACCAGCTTATCCTTTTCCTGTCTGTTCTTTGCAGGTTCAAATACAACCTTGCCTCTTAATTTGATTTTACCGACACCTGTTTTATATATATCAAGCAATTCACTCTTATTAATAACAATACCACCTGTAGGAAAATCGGGACCATAACAGTACTCCATAAGTTCCTCTGTAGAAATATCTTCATTATCCATATATGCACATACAGCATCTACTACCTCGGCAAGATTATGTGTAGGAATATTGGTTGTCATACCTACCGCAATACCGTCTGCTCCATTAACCAATAAATTAGGTATTCTTACAGGTAAAACCTCAGGCTCTTTTTCTGTTTCATCAAAATTAGGTACAAAATCAACTACATCTTTGTCCAAATCAGCAAGATATACATCCTGTGTAAATTTCTTTAACTTTGCCTCTGTATATCGCATTGCCGCAGCACCGTCGCCCTCAATAGAACCAAAATTACCATGTCCGTCAACAAGTGCCATTCCCTTTTTAAAATCCTGTGCAAGTACAACAAGTGTCTCATAGATAGAACTGTCACCATGTGGGTGATATTTACCCATTGCATCACCTACTATACGTGCCGACTTTCTATGAGGTTTATCATAGTTAAGTCCTAACTGCTCCATAGCATAAAGTACTCTTCTTTGTACCGGTTTTAATCCATCTCTAGCATCCGGAAGGGCTCTTGCAGTAATTACGCTCATAGAATAATCTATAAAGGACTTCTGCATAACTTCCGAATATTCTGTCTTTATTATCTGTTCAGCCATAACACAAATTTATCTCCTACTTTTATTACGCGTCAATTTCAGCCTCATTAGCATGTGCATAAATGAAACTTCTTCTTGGTGGAACATCGCTTCCCATAAGCAATGATGTTACCTCTGTTGCCATTCTCGCATCTTCTATTTCTACCTGTTTTAAAATTCTTGTCTCAGGATTAAGAGTTGTTTCCCATAACTGTTCAGGATCCATTTCTCCAAGACCTTTGTATCTTTGTAAGATAAATGAGCCTGCTGCATGTTTTTTCCTGTATTCCTCTAATGCCCTGTCATCATAAAGATATTCTCCCTTTAATGACTTGTCCTTCTTCTTAGGCTCAACCTTATAAAGAGGAGGTGTTGCAATATAAACATGTCCCTGATTAATAAGCTCAGGCATAAATCTATAGAAAAATGTAAGCAGTAATGTATCAATATGCGCACCGTCAACATCGGCATCTGTCATAATAATAATCTTATTGTATCTTAATTTAGAAATATCAAAATCATTACCATATCCTTCAAGGAAACCGCAGCCAAATGAATTAATCATTGTCTTAATCTCTGCGTTAGCTAAAACCTTATCTATACTTGCCTTTTCAACATTAAGAATCTTACCTCTTATTGGCAGTATTGCCTGTGTTCTTCTGTTTCTTGCAGTTTTCGCAGAACCTCCGGCAGAATCTCCCTCTACAATAAAGACCTCACATTCCTCAGGCTTCTTGCTTTCACAGTTGGCAAGCTTGCCATTGCTGTCTATAGAAAACTTCTGCTTTGTTAAAAGATTGGTTTTAGCCTTCTCTTCTGCTCTTCTTATCTTTGCAGACTTCTCCGCACATGCAATAACAGCCTTTAAATTGTCAAGATTTTTGTCAAAATATAACTGTACTTCGTCATTGGTAACTGAACTTACAACTGTTCCGGCATCAGGATTATCAAGCTTTGTTTTGGTCTGTCCCTCAAATCTTGGTGCAGGATGTTTAATTGCGACAATGGCTGTCATTCCGTTACGCACATCTAATCCTGTAAAATTAGCATCTTTATCCTTCAATATGCCAAGTTCCCTTGCATACTGGTTAATAATCATCGTAAACTTTGTCTTAAAACCTGTAATATGTGTTCCACCCTCCTGAGTGTAAATATTATTACAGAATCCAAGAATATTCTCTTCAAATTCATTTACAAACTGAAAAGCTACCTCAACCTCTATGTCATCCTGTTTCTTCTTAAAATAAACAATATCGCATACGCTTTCTTTGCCTACATTTAAATCCTTGACATATGCTTTTATTCCGTCAGGTTCATGATATGTTATCTTTTCTTCGCTGCCACTTCTCTTATCTTCAAAAACAATACTAAGTCCCGGATTAAGATATGCTGTCTCATGAAGTCTGCTCTTAATAGACTCTGCCTTAAATCTTGTCTTTTCAAATATTTCTCCGTCAGGAAGAAATGTAACAGTTGTTCCAGTATCATTTTTTCTGCATGTTCCAATCTGTTCAAGAGGCGCTACTGCTTTACCTCTTTCGTATCTTTGCTTGTAAACACAGCCATCAACTCTGATTTCGACCTCAAGCCATACAGACAACGCATTAACTACCGATGCACCTACACCGTGAAGTCCACCTGATATTTTATATCCGCCATCACCAAATTTGCCACCTGCATGCAGCACAGTAAATACTACTTCCACCGCAGGTATTCCTGCCTTTGGGTGAATTCCTACAGGTATTCCTCGTCCATTATCCTTTATTGTTGCTGTTCCGTCATCATTTAATGTTACTTTTATTTCTGTACAATATCCTGCAAGATGTTCATCAACAGAATTATCCGCTATCTCATATATAAGATGATTAAGACCCTTTGTTCCAACACTTCCAATATACATTCCCGGTCTTTTTCTTACTGCCTCAAGTCCCTCCAAAATCGAAATACTATTAGCATCGTATTTTTTATCTGCCATTACAAACTCCTTATTTCCTACTATCACTTCTTTAAAAATTCATTAAAGGTATCTTCAAAATTCAATTCAAATGTAGATGCCTTGGATAATTTCAGACTATCCCATACTTTATTATTCCACTCTATATATTTATCGGCTTCATAGCTTTCAAACGTCTTATTAAACTCATCAAGCTGACGATCTTCTATCATTGCTGATCTGTTAATCTCAGTCTTTACCTTATCATTATCACTGATACAGCGTATTATATAATATTTATCAGCTGCTTCTACTATATCACTTGTTTCTGTGCTCTTAAGATTGAATGCTGCTTCCTCAAAATTACTGTCCATAACACCGCGTTTTAATTCAAGTTCATATTCTCCGTCAGCATTAACCTCTTTTGCAATCGCAAAAAATGAACTTCCGTTATTAAGCTCATTCTTGGCATTCTCAATCTGTTGTCTGTCAGAGCTTACTATATACTGTATCTGAATTACCCTGGCATCATCATAGCTTATCTCAAAGTTCATAGTAGAAATTACATCCTGATATAATTTCCTTGCAATCGCAAACTCGCTAAACATTTCTGTAAGTTTATCCTGTGTAACATTTAAATCTTTAATCTGCTCCTCTGATAAACTCTTATAATATTTTTCTGATGCCTTTGAAACGTTATCCTTTTCTTCCCTGCTAAGTACTATTCCTTTATCCTTTGCCATGGAATTCATGCATCTTACCCTGATTAGCTTTGTTCTTATCTGGTCCTTTATATAATCTTCAAACTTATTACCGTCTATATTCTGTTCCCACACACTGTTGCCAAATAAATTCTCATATTGTGTTTTGGCATCGGACATTAATATCTTAGCTTCAAACACATAATCTTTTTCGTTATCAACTTTCATCAGAACATCCTTCTTCAGTCCTGTAGAAAAATAAATTAAATGTCCATTAAACATTTTTATATATCCAAAAATAAGCAGAAATACTACCAGTATTATAACCGGTACAATAAATCTTTTTTTGTTCTTCCTCATACTATTCTCCAATCAGCTTGTTATATACTTAATACTTATTCCCAATAACCAAGTGACACGCCTTTTTTGTATATTCCCATTGCCTGTGAATAATATCCATAAGCATTAAAATGTGTCCAGTCTGCACGAAGTCTTGTAGATATGCAACCCATTCGTGCCATTTCTTCATCTTCCTGTGTAGGCGTGAATCCTACATCAGTCAATCCATTTTCAATAAGGTAGGTACGCATATTAATAAAATGTTCACCATATGCTTCCCTTAATGCTGCTTCCCAGTCAGTATCACGCAGTCCGACATATTCTCCGTCATCTCCATATATCGTCTGTGATATATCAGCAATAGATGTTCCGGGATCATCCGTATCTCCAACTATAATATAATAATCACAGCCTGAGTGCTCTATCATTGCATCATACTGGGCAATCAAAATATTATAATCATCATACCAGCCACCATTACTTCCTATTTCTAATATTAAAATAGAACCCTTATAATTATCTGAGTTCTTATATTTATCATAATCCATTGCGGGATACCAGCTCAAATCCTGCTCCGGTTCTATTCCTCCCTGCATTATGGCTATTTCTTCTGATGTTGCACCTGAAACTCCCATATTATATGTTGTAATACCGGTAAGCATTCCTAATACATCGGGATATGTGCTATAACTTATATCCCTGTATATATTACCATCCGGTATAACAGCCTCATCAACATCATTACCTATTCCCTCTGTCATGCTGTCTCCCCAGCAGACTATGCTTCTCGTTCTTCCGTCATAAGGCACAAGCTCTTTCTTTAAACTTCTGGGATTTTCATTAAGATATTCAATCCACATTCTCTTCATAGATTGAAATTCTTCAGACTTTCTAAGTTCTAAAAGCTCATTAAATTCATCATCATATATAAGTTCATTATCATCATCCGCTGCCTGCATTCCAACTATCTCTCCCTTTAGGACACATTTATCCATATCACTCAAAGGGTCAGAGTCAAATTCAAGCATATCAGGCTGGTCTGACCAGCCGTCTCTTTTGTCATCTTTATTATTCATATAAAATTCAGCTTTATCTGTATTATAATATTCTGAAACAATATCAGAAATAAATATAACCCCCACACCTAAGACCGCTACGATAACAGCTCTTAAACATAAGCGCATATCCCTTTTTATTATATGTCTCTTCATATGCCAGCCTCCTTGTCTTATGCGTGTATTAATATGTTGCAAATAACATTATTCCCCATATTTATTATAAATCCATATTAAAAATATGTAAATCCCCCACGGCTTAACTGACATGAAGAAATAAATAGGACTGCTGCATAATGCAACAGTCCTATCCCATATATTAAGATAATACTAAACAAAACGATTATATTTCTTAATAAAATTCAGATTGATAATTAAAGCTGTGGACCAGCAGAAACTAATGCCTTACCAGCTTCATTTCCTTCATACTTAACAAAGTTCTTGTTAAATCTTGCTGCAAGATCCTTAGCCTTTGTTTCCCACTCAGAAGCATCAGCATATGTATCTCTTGGATCAAGGATTGCTGGATCAACTCCTGGAAGCTCTGTAGGAACTTCAAAGTTGAACATAGGGATCTTCTTTGTAGGAGCTTCGTTGATAGCACCCGAAAGAATAGCATCGATGATACCACGAGTATCCTTAATAGAAATTCTCTTTCCTGTACCATTCCATCCTGTGTTAACTAAGTAAGCCTTAGCTCCGCTCTTCTGCATCTTCTTAACAAGTTCTTCAGCATACTTTGTAGGATGAAGCTCAAGGAATGCCTGTCCGAAGCAAGCTGAGAATGTTGGTGTAGGTTCTGTAATACCTCTCTCTGTACCAGCAAGCTTAGCAGTAAATCCTGAAAGGAAGTAATACTGTGTCTGCTCTGGTGTAAGAATAGATACTGGAGGAAGTACTCCAAATGCATCTGCTGAAAGGAAGATTACATTCTTAGCTGCTGGAGCTGAAGAAATTGGTCTAACAATATTCTTAATATGATCAATTGGATAAGAAACACGAGTATTCTCTGTTACGCTCTTATCTGAGAAATCAATCTTTCCGTTCTCATCAAGTGTAACGTTCTCAAGAAGAGCGTTTCTCTTAATAGCATTGTAAATATCTGGCTCTGATTCCTTATCAAGGTTGATAACCTTAGCATAGCATCCACCTTCAAAGTTAAATACTCCGTTATCATCCCATCCGTGTTCATCATCACCGATAAGAAGTCTCTTAGGGTCTGTAGAAAGAGTTGTCTTACCTGTTCCTGAAAGACCGAAGAAGATTGCTGTATTCTCACCGTTCATATCTGTGTTAGCTGAGCAGTGCATTGAAGCCATACCCTTTAATGGAAGGTAATAGTTCATCATTGAGAACATACCCTTCTTCATCTCTCCACCATACCATGTGTTAATAATAACCTGCTCATGGCTTGTAATGTTGAATGCAACACATGTCTCTGAATTAAGACCTAATTCTGCATAATTCTCAACCTTAGCCTTAGAAGCATTATATACAACGAAATCTGGCTCGAAGTTTTCAAGTTCTTCTGCTGTTGGCTTAATGAACATGTTAGTTACAAAATGTGCCTGCCATGCTACTTCAACAATAAAACGAACAGCCATTCTTGTATCCTTATTAGCTCCACAGAAAGCATCTACTACGAAAAGTCTCTTGTTGCAAAGCTCATTCTTAGCGATGTCCTTAACCTTAGCCCAAACATCTTCTGACATTGGATGGTTATCATTCTTATACTCGTCTGATGTCCACCATACTGTGTCCTTAGAATTCTCATCTACAACGATGTACTTGTCTTTAGGAGAACGACCTGTGTAGATACCTGTCATAACATTAACAGCACCAAGTTCGCTTTCCTTTCCTACTTCATATCCTTCGTTAGAAGCCTTTGTCTCTTCTTCAAATAATAATTCATAAGAAGGATTGTGAATGATTTCTGTAGCACCTGTAATACCATACTTGCTTAAATCAACGTTTGCCATTTTACATTAAACCTCTTTTCTTAAATTGTATTCCCGCGTAAACCTGTACACTTTAGCCACACGGTATATTACAGAAATGGATTTAACCACATTCTTTTGATAGTATACCTAATCAGCTCCCAAAAAGCAACCAAATTATGGTGTTATTTAGTTAAATTTTTATCAAATACTTCTAAAATTTGTAAAAAATATTCATCTGTGTATTATTTACTATTTATGGTATGGTTCGCCTTTAATTATTCTGTAACTTCTGTATATCTGTTCAAGAAGAATAACTCTCATAAGCTGATGTGGAAATGTCATCTTTGAGAAGCTAAGATAATAATCAGCCCTGTCAAGAACCTCCTTTGATAAGCCAAGAGAACCACCTATGACAAAAACAATATTACTTTTGCCTTCTATTCCAAGCCTGTCTATCTTCTGTGAAAGCTCAACCGAATCAAGCATTTTACCTTCTATCGCAAGGGCACACACATATGCATCATCCTTAATAGCAGATAAAATTCTTTCGCCTTCCTTCTGTTTTATCTGCAAATTCAGATTCTCACTTGCATTATCAGGTGTCTTTTCATCCTGTACTTCAATAATTTCAAGTTTGCAATATCTTGATAATCTCTTAGAATACTCTTCAATTGCCTGCACATAAAATTTTTCTTTAACTTTTCCAACGCAGCATATAGTTATCTTCATATTATGTATTTCCTCTGATTTTCTGTATTTTAAGCCTCAACAAAGAAATATCCGCCGTTGTCTAATTTAAATACCTCTAACTGCTCTTCAAGCTCTTCATCGCTCATCTGTGCAGCATCCATACCTTCTTCATCAAGAAGCTTTCTTAACTCTTTGATATTCTTGCAGTATTGTGCAAAACAATCTTCAAGAAAATCTTTTGCCTCCTGTAAATTATTAACAACAGGTTCATCAAACAATCTCTTCTGATCTCTTAAAAATACCTTTGCACATTCATCTAAATGTTTTTCCATAATACACCTCATTTTATATATTAAAATATTTTTTTAATGTTCCTTCCACAAGGGAAGTTACATATTTTCCATGTTTTTTCACTTCATCAACTGCCTTTTCCATAACATATGAATATTCAACGCAGTCTAACATATCACAATCATTAAAATTATCACCAAATGCCATACATTCATCTTTTCCTAATCCGAAATGTTCCTGTATCTGCTTCATTGCCCTTCCCTTGGAAACGTCATTTGCCATAAAATCAAGATAAAGTGTTCCTGAAACAACTGCACTCGCCTTGCCTCCCCAGGTACTTTTAAGATAATCCTTAGAATTATCTATTCCTGACAGGTCACATACCGCCACCTTTAAAATATCTTCATTAATTTCATTGAAGCTGTCTACAAGGGTTGTATGGTAGTTTACAACCTCAGTCATGCGATAATAATATTCTTTGGTCTTAGGCTTTATATACGCAGTATTTCTTCCCGATACAAGCACCTCACACGATGGTATTTTCATAACATCTTCAATTATCTCAAGTGCCAGTTCTCTGTCCATTGCTGTCTTTGCTATAACTTCGCCTTTATACTCGACAAGCGCTCCATTTTCTGCTATATAAAGCAATCTGTCACTTACAGGTTCAAAAAGTCTTTTCAGGCTTACTATCTGCCTTCCGCTTGCAGGTGCAAATATAACACCCATATCTGATAATTTTCCAATAGTTTCCATAAGAGATGAATCAACTCTCTGAGCACCATTAAGAAGAATTGTACCATCTAAATCACTTGCAACTAACTTAACCATTTTCATTTCCTCATTAATCCGCATTATTTTTTATACAAAATTCAGTTTAAAAACTCTTCAATTCATGTACAAGCCTTGCAATAGGCAGTCCGACAACATTATTATAATCACCTGATATTGACTTTACATAAACCGCAAAGCCTCCCTGTATTCCATACGCGCCGGCTTTGTCCATCGGCTCCTTTGATGCAATGTACATTCTTATCTCATCATCACTCATATCATATACATTTACATCTGTTTTTTCATAAAAGCTGTATTTCTTGTCTTCTTTAATAAATGTGACTCCCGTATACACCTGATGAGTTCCATTTTTAAGATTGCTTATCATTCTGAATGCATCCTCTTCATCAGCAGGCTTTCCAAGCACTTCACCTTTATTATAAACAATTGTGTCAGCACCTATAATATATTCATTATTATATTCATTGTTCTCTTTAAGCTTTGTATATACTGCCATAGCCTTCTGATATGATAAATCCTCCACTATCCTTTCAGGCACGGTTTCCTTTGTAACCTCTTTAGTATTGCTGGTTATAACCTCAAAATCAAATCCTGCCAGCTTCATAAGTTCTTTTCTTCTTGGAGAACCCGAAGCAAGTATTATTTTCTTATCTTTCATTTCTTATATTCCTCATTTCAAATAAACTTATCAATTTAAAATGTCTAAAACAGTCATTAGTTATTTTCTAATATAGGATATAACACATGTACAAAAAAAGCAAAAGAAAACTGCATGTTATTTCTCACATGCAGTTTTCCAATCTGTACAACTCTTCATTTTTCATTATATTATCATACTGAAAATATTAATTTTAACTTAGTTAATTATTATTTATCATCCTTCTTAGATGACTTCTTTCCCATAAATAACACTACTGCAAGAACAACAACTGCCACAACAATAATAACAACATATACTGCTATATGGCTGTTATCACCTGTCACAACTTCTTCGTCAGCTCCTACTTCAGGTGTCTTAGACTGAGGTCTTGTAATCACCTCTTCATCAGCACCAACCTCAGGATCTTTATTAGAAGGTTTTGTTACGATTTCCTCGTCTCCTCCTACCTCAGGTGTTTTAGTTGTTCTCTCTGTTGAAACTATTTCTGTCTGTGTTTCCTTTGTTACGTTCTCTGTTGACTTTGTTTCTGTCTGTGTTTCTTTTGTTATGTTCTCTGTTGACTTTGTTTCTGTCTGTGTTTCCTTAGTTACATTCTCTGTTAACTTTGTATCTGTCTGTGTTTCTTTTGTTACATTTTCTGTTGACTTTGTTTCTGTCTGTGTTTCCTTGGTTACGTTTTCTGTTGACTTTGTCTCTGTCTGTGTTTCTTTTGTTACATTTTCTGTTGACTTTGTCTCTGTCTGTGTCTCCTTAGTTACATTCTCTGTTGACTTTGTTTCTGTCTGTGTCTCCTTGGTTACGTTCTCCATTGACTTTGTTTCTGTCTGTGTCTCTTTTGAACCTTCAGTTGTATCCTTCTCTGTTTCTTTTTCTATTGCAAATGCTATAAAATGAAACTCTCCGCTTATATTAGAAAATTTATTTGCTACTACTCTTCCCCTTGAAGTGTTATATAAAGAAACCTCAGCATTTGGTGCAACAATAATACCGCTTGTCATACCTATCTCAACTTCACCATCAAATTCACCGAAGTTCCATATTACTGTATCAGCTACATCCTGGTCATCTGTTGATGATGATATTCTCTTTCCATTATCATTTACATAATATTCCTTGCAAAGATTTACACTCTCAGATGTAATATCCTTTACATTTATAATAACAAACTGATTTAACTTTTTGTTAATCTTGATTCCACCATTCTGAACACCGTCTAACTGGCTCTGTGTTATATTAACAACACAAATCTGGCTGTCACACTCTGTAACATCAATAACAGAATTATTCATATCAGAAAAATCAACCTTTGCAGATTTTGTATTTTTCTCTGTATTATAATACTCGCCAAATTTATTCTTTACATTTTCAATTGCCTTGGTAACATTAAGGAAATCACCGTTCACATCATAATAAATATTAATATCCTGGCAATTTGATATATCTAATGATACATCGCTATTCTTGAAATTAAGATATCTTCCGTCATTAGACTTAACATAATCTGTTCCGACTACAACATTATTGGCAATGTTTCCATCAAACTTTATAAGATTTCCATTGCCGCCGTTATATGCTTCCTTAAAATAAATTGTACCTGTAGCATCCTTTCCTTTTTCTGCTCCCTTTGGTGAGCTGAAGTACTGGTCTGATGTGTATAATTTATTAGTTGCAAAAAGTGTCTCATTATGATTTTTAGATTCAAACTCCTCAGTAAAAATACCATATGGCTTGGCAACACCAAGCATTTCTCTTAAAACAGTCTGTGTATCATCATATGCGCTTGCTGATGCACTAAGTGTGATACAAGTTATAACTGCCATAGTAACAGTTATAAACGCTGCAATAACTGCAACTGCTCTTCTTATATCGTTAATCCTCTTTGTTTTTAAAGATTTTCCTTTTACTGATAAATTCATTATAATTCCTCCAAAATTAATGACAAACCTCTATTCAACTACATTTGTAATTGTAACCTATAGCTGCAATTACTACTTCCCCCTTTTGGGGGGATTTTTAAATTTCATAGGAATTAAACGTAAAAGCCTTATAAAATGTAAAACTAATAATGTAAAAGCCCCCAAAATAAAAATCCTATAAAATAAAAAATCCTATAAACCCCATTAAGCATTATATGAGCTTAATGGAATTTATAGGACACATCTTTAAATTATTTATTAAATTTACGCTTCAAGGCTTCTGTTCATAGCTGACTCTAACGCATCTATAGAAGCTCTGATAATATCGTGGTCAATACCTATACCAAAATATTCTTTTCCATTATCATCAGCAATTCCTACATATGCTATGGCACTTGAATCTGAGCCCTGCTTTAAAGCATGCTCTTCATATACAACAACATTGCATGGTTTGCCAAAATGTTTTGCAAGTGCATTACTTACAGCATCAAGACGTCCGTTACCACCGGCCTCAACATTAATCTTATTACCATTTTCCTCTACAGTAACAACTGTCTGAATACCGTCAAACTGCTTGAAATGAACTTCTGATATCTTAAATACAGGTGTGTATTTCTTATATCTCTTCTCAAAGATTTCAAGTACTTCATCTGCTGAAAGTTCCTTATGTTTAACATCTGAAACATCCTTTACGGCATACCCTAAGTCTTCTCTCATCTTCTTAGGTATAATCATTCCGTAGTTATGTTCAAGCACATATGCAACTCCGCCCTTGCCTGACTGGCTGTTAATACGGATAACATCAGAATCATATGTACGTCCAACATCCTCAGGATTAATTGGGAGGTATGGAACTGTCCATTTATTAGGATCATTTTCAATTCTGTAATGCATTCCCTTAGATATAGCATCCTGATGAGAACCGGAGAATGCAGCAAATACAAGCTTACCGCACCAAGGATGTCTGTCATCAATCTTCATCTGTGTAAGTCTTTCAAATACTTCTGCAAGATGTGGCATATCAGATAAATCAAGTTCAGGATCAACTCCCTGCATATACATATTCATAGCAAGAGTTATAACATCAACATTACCTGTTCTTTCACCATTACCAAAAAGTGTTCCCTCTATTCTGTCTGCTCCTGCAAGAAGTCCAAGTTCTGCATCAGCAACACCTGTAGAACGGTCATTATGTGGATGAAGAGAAATAATAACATTGTCTCTGTTATGCATATTCTTAGACATATATTCAATCTGGCTTGCAAATACATGTGGAAGTGACATTTCTACTGTTGCAGGAAGATTAATTATACACTTCTTATCAGGAGTTGGCTGCCAGATATCAACAACTGCATTACAAACCTCAAGGGCATATTCAGGCTCAGTTCCTGTAAAGCTTTCAGGACTGTATTCAAAAAGGAAGTTACCACCGTCAGCCTCGGCAAGTTCTTTTAATAACTTTGCTCCGTCTATGGCAATCTGTTTTACTTCTTCTTTAGACTTCTTAAATACCTGTTCTCTCTGTGCAAGTGATGTTGAATTATATACATGTACAATAGCTCTAGGTGCGCCTTTAACAGCCTCAAATGTCTTCTTGATAATATGTGGTCTTGCCTGTGTAAGAACCTGAATTGTAACATCATCAGGAATCATATTCTTCTCAATAAGTGTACGGCAGAATTCATATTCTGTTTCTGATGCAGCAGGGAAGCCTATCTCAATTTCCTTAAATCCAACTTCTACAAGCATCTGGAAGAATTCAAGCTTTTCATCAAGACTCATAGGTTCAACAAGAGCCTGGTTTCCGTCTCTTAAATCAACCGAGCACCATATTGGCGCCTTATCAATATACTCTTTCTTAGCCCAGTCAAGACACTGGACAGGTGGCATAAAATAGCCTCTCTCATACTGTCTGTAATCAAACATCTTTGTATCCTCCATTAAATTACGCCCTATAAGGCTTTATATTATAATAAGTAAATGTCTTTAATATGTTTAATATGAAAGCACCTTAAAATTAAATTCATAGAAAACTTATTAAAAAGTTACTACAAATAAAAAAACTTTCATCTCATAGGGAAAAATCACCCTTAAGAGACGAAAGATTAATCTTACGCGTTACCACTCTTATTCATGGTATCAGCCATATCATATATCAAAAGCCTTAACCATGCTCTCACTGAATACGTGCTTAAGCATTATATTCTGTCCACTATAACGGTTGGCATCCGGCTACGCCTACTTCTTACTGTTATATATTAATTACAGTAATTTCAGATAGCAGCTCCAAGGCGAGTTCAATAAATTCCTTCCGCTGCCTCGCACCACCCGGCAGTTCTCTGAGTCAGGGCATTATCTAATAATCCTCTTCAATGCATTTACTTATTATTTTAATCAAATATACATTATCTGACTTATTTTGTCAAGTAAATTATCATTTGATTTTCTTTAAATATTCAATCTCTTCTTTTGAAATTTTTTGATTAGAATATCTGGCTTTTTCATAACTCTGTGTTATATAATCAGCTGCACTGTCATCGGATGTAATATGTTTTCTTGTAATTTCATCCGGTGTCATTGTAGAATCCACCTTTTCCTTATTAAGCTTTGCTTTTACCTTCTTTTTATAAAGCTTTCTGTATTGTTCATTAACAGGAAGTTTCTCTTTTTGTTCAGTCTTACTTCGCGCAAATATTTTTCTTACCTTTTTATCTGATTCAATAAATTCTATCTCATCAAAATTCTCTTTAGTCTTTTTGTTACTCTTAACAAACTTTATGACTGAATAACATATTGCAGCAACTATAGCAATAATAAGCACCATTCCAACAGCCTCAAAAGCAGCCTGCATAACCGGGTTATTCTGGTCTTCTGCTGTCACAGCACCACTCATATCCAAGTCAATATCCTCAGACATATCCTTTTCGGGTGTATAGACAGGATTATTGTTTCCCATGATTTTTTGTACAATAAAAACAAATGCTTTTAAAACAGACCTTAACAACGCCATAAGAAGTGTTCCCACAGCTGTAAAAATATTCCCGTATTTGCCATTATAAAACAATGCCATTCCTATTATCATGCATGCAGCAACAAACACAAGGGTAAATACATTTATTACAATCATCTGATGTGCCGGAAATTCTGATTTTCCGGAATTATGTATAAACACATCATTAAGATTATGAAGCTGGTTATAAACCAACTGAACTATAACAAACATTACAAACAATACTGCTTCGGCTGTCATAAGGCTCTTGTATCCGTGATACTCAGCAACCATATAAAACACAACCATAACAGCAGCATATGCAGGATGCATACGCTCTCCCGACATAATAGCAATATTCTTTTCATCATCATTTACACTTGTAATATCTTTTTCTGTCATCGGTGTATTGCTATATTCCATTTTCTTGTTCATTCTTGAACGCAGACTTATCGAATTAACGCAAATTGCAAGCATAACAAATAAATATGACATTCTCTGTGCATCTGTCTTGCCAATCATTACCGAAATAACCAGCATTACAATATGAACTGCCATAAAAGCAACATAATTATTAACATATCCCCTCAATAAATATGCAACTATCACAGGAATAAATATAATCAGGCAGTTAACCATTTGCGAAGATGGTTTCCCAAGTATTCCGTTGTATATACCAAATGTAAGCGCCAGATATGTTATTAACTGAATTGCAATTACTATAACTCTTTCTGACACCTGCATAATCTTCTCAGTCATATTTTCTCCTCTAAATGCTTATAAAACTTTAAATGTTTATACCCTAATAATCCACCTTGACACATACAGGCTTAATATCACAATATTCAAGTTCAACAGACATATCATTATGATAAGGCAGAAGCCATATTATTTCATCCTGCTTATATAAAAGACGGCTTATATTTTCCTGAAGTTTCTTTCTTCTGCTCTCAGATATAACAATATAAACGCAGTCTTCATCATCCTGCATGCAGTTGTCCCTTGATTCTGTGTCCATTATATTTTCTATTACATCAGCAAATTCATCCTGCTCCTTATTTATGTCAATTCTTGCCAATGCAGTATTAATTATATTTAAATGTGTATAATCACTTCCAAATGATACATTTATATTTTCATCAGTATCAATGTCTTTTCCGTTACTTATCACCGACACACTTATTCCGTCTTCAATAAGCTTCTGTGCAATCCCCGCCGCAAAAGATATACTCATTTCGCCAAGCGCCTTATATTTTAACATTCCATCAGATTCAAGATTAAGCAGTATGCACACTTTTTTGTTGATAGTGTCATTATACTGATTAACCATCAATTCAGAATTTTTAGCAGATGCCTTCCAGTTAACATCCCTTATGCTGTCAAAACTCTGGTACTGTCTTATCCCCCTGAACATAAATCTGTCAGAATAAATGTATGACTGACGTTCAAGGTCGCCTTCAAGTCTGTTTGAAACAACTTCGAGAAGCTCTGCATCCTCGCTTCTTGGATAAACAGTTATCTCAGCATCAACTTTTTTCTTAGCAATCATGATTTCACTCATGAACGGTCCCGAAAATATAAGCTGTGCCTCTGTTATCCTATAAACGCCTCTCGCATCACATACCACAGGAATCCTACGTGTTATTTTCTGATGAAAAAGCAATGAAAACACATCGTTTCTGTATGTTTTATCAGAAATTTTGGAATTTTCATCATTTTCCTTAAATATAAGTTCTCTGTTAATCTCAAACTTAAGATGTATAAATGGCAAGACAAGCCACTTATCATTTGTTACAACTTCCACAAGATTAACAGTTTCACCCTTTACAGCATGCTTGCTGCTGAAACTTATATCAAGCGAAAGTCCTTTATTCCAGTTTTTCCTGTATATCATAAGAATGATGTAATATACAATTAATACGCCAATCAGCATAAGTAATACATTCATCTTAATAACCCCTGTTAATTAATCATTTTGTCCACTCTTCTGTTGGCACTTCTACTGATGATAATACATTTTCTATTATCTGATTTCTGTTGTCCTGTCTTGTACTTCCCATCTGAAGTACAATTCTGTGTGCCCATACATAAACTGCAAGTGTATTAATATCCTCCGGTATTACATAATCTCTTCCAAGTACATATGCATATGCTCTTGCCGCATTAACCATGCTTATAGAACCTCTTGGGCTTACTCCTATTAATACATTACTATGATTACGTGTTTTTTCTGCCAAAGCTGCAATATATTCAATAAGCGATTCATGAATATATACATTCTTGGCTTCCTTTTTCATTTCCACTATTGTCTTTGCATTACATACACTATCAATATTTTCTATCGGGCTTTCCATAAGATATCTTGTAAGAATGTCTTTTTCCTCTTTCTTATCAGGATATCCCATGTTAATCTTCATAAGGAAACGGTCAAGCTGTGCTTCAGGGAGTCTGTAGGTTCCCGCTGTCTCTACAGGATTCTGTGTAGCTATTACAGTAAATGGTTCTTCTAACACAAAATTCTCGCCGTCAACCGTCACCTGATGTTCCTCCATACACTCAAGAAGGGCTGACTGTGTTCTTGGTGTTGCCCTGTTTATTTCATCAGCAAGAAGAATATTTGCAAATACAGGTCCTTCCCTGAACACGAATTCTCCCTCTTTCTGGTTATAATAATGTATTCCTGTTATATCTGATGGAAGAAGGTCAGGTGTAAACTGTATTCTCTTAAATTCTCCATCTATACTTTTAGCAAATGCCTTGGCCATCATTGTCTTTCCTGTTCCCGGAACATCTTCAAGAAGAACATGTCCTCCCGCAATAATGCTTGTGGCTACCAGCTTTGCCACATCTTCCTTACCTACAATAACCTTATTAACATTGTTTAATATTTCATTCACATATTTCTGATTATTAAAATCCATTAAATTTAATCCTCCACGTGTCAAACCTACTTCTTGTAGATATAATTACATATAGCATTGGTTGAATTGTAGCACAAATGCCACCACTCCCGCAAGGAAGCGATGGCATTTTTAATAATGTTCATATTTATTTAATATAATGGTGCAGACAACAGAATCAATTTGTGATGACAGCCTATATAACTATATTACTATATTACTATATTACTATATAATTATATTGCCATATAACTATATTACTCAGTCATTTCTCCCGGCATTTCCTGATTAACATCTATTCCCCTAGGTGCAACAGGTGTTGAGAATACTATCTGTGTACTTGTTCTTCCGAATTTCTGTAACTGTCCAATAAATGTATCAAGCTCCATTGTACTTGGAAATACTACTTTTAAAAGCATTGAGTAATTACCTGTTACGCAATTACACTCAACTACATTAGGGCATGATTTAATAAAAGGATAAAACTCCGGTTTCTGTACAGGTGCAACTTCAAGATTAATAAAAGCAGTGATGTGATATCCTAATTTCAACTGGTTAATCTTAACCTCATATCCTTCTATAATCTCTTCCTTTTCAAGTCTCTCTATTCTTGCTGAAACAGCCGGTGAAGAAAGAAAAACATTCTCAGCTAAAGCCTTCAAAGGCATTCTTGCATTCTGCTGTAATAATGTAATTAATTTCTTATCAATTTTATCCATCTTTAAGTACCTCCGGTAGAATATATTATCAAACTATATAAAAGTCAAATAATCAATTAGTCAAATTTATTTAGAAATGCTATATAATCTAAAAAAGACAATTTTAGAAATGGTATCTAAAATTGTCTCCTTTGACTAAGAATATTAACTTATCCTTACTATACACCTTGATTTATAAAATATCAACTTATTTTTCAAAAATATATTATATTGATTTTTATTTTTATTAATGTCATAATGTGATATAATAATATAAATTAATTCGTACAAATGTTGCAGACAATTACTTTAGTTATTTGTTTTGCATAATAATGATTAATTTAGAAATGAGGACTAATATGAATAACAATTCTGAATATTCACAGGTTACATTATCACTTGACGATGGAACTGAATGCGAATGTGCCATTATAAGAATCTTTAAAGCCGGTGACAATGATTATATTGCCTTACTTCCACTTGAGGGAGAGGCTGCCGATAATGATGAGGTATATCTTTACAGATACAGCATCGGTAAAGATAATGAGCCTGTTTTAGGCAATATTGAGTCTGATGAAGAATATGAAATAGTATCAGATGCTTTTGATGAGGAGCTTGATGCTATGGAATACGAAGAGCTTTATGCCGAAGAAGATGCTGAAAACGATAATTAATTTTGTTCCCCTGCTGCATTGATGTAACATACGTCATTGCAGCTTTCTTTATTATCTCCCATTATCTCTTCTATGAATCTTGATACGCTTTGCTGTCTGTTATATCTCTTAGCAGGCGAGATTATATAAATTCTTTCCTTCGCACGTGTCATAGCCACATAAAACATTCTTCTTTCTTCCTCTATCTCCTGTGGAAGAACAGCTTTCTTATAGGGCACAATATTCTCACATACATCTGTAATAAAAACTGTATTATATTCCAGCCCCTTGGAATGATGCATTGTCTGTAACTCAACTCCGTCTTTAATATCCGTATTCTTATTTCCCTGCTCATTCATATCCGCATTTTCTAAAGTTTCTTTTTCTTTTTCAATATATTGCAGAAATTCCTTAATATTGCTAAAGTTACCTGACAGCTTTGTCAAAGTCGAAATAATCAGCTGCACTTCCTCCTCATTGATATGATGTTCTTTAACATATTTATCAATATATTCTTCATATCCTGTTCCCTTAAATATATAATTAATGGCAGCAAATGCACTCATATTCCTAATCATGCCTATATCGAATCTAAAATCTGATATATTTTTAAGAATACTGTCATTACCCTTATAACATTCCTCAAGATTGCACAAATCAACAGGATTATCCAGATAAACTCTCTTTATATACCTTACCGGCTTATTGATTATCCTTATGAAGTCCTGTCTTTCCCTGCTTCCAAGGGCTATCCTTATATATGAAATAATATCTTTTACTATCCAGTGTTCATAAATGCTTTCGCATTTATCAGAACATATACAGGGAATCCCTTGCATGTCAAATATTCTTTTATAATTACGGCTTATAGCATTGGTTCTTGAAATAACAGCTATTCCGCTATATGTATTATCCTGCTTCCTAAGTCTTTCTATTTCTTTTACAATATACTCACATTCATCCTCTGTGTCTTTTACAAGAATTATATTAACCTTTGTCTTACACTCTCTTCCGGTTCGTATATCCTTCATAAATCTGTTCTTATTATTATCTATAAGCCTTCTGGCAGCTGTGACAACATTTCCGTCGCATCTGTAATTAACATTAAGATAATAACTTGAACAATCATTATAAATTCTCTCAAAATCCCTCATAATATCAGGAACTGCTCCCCTGAAGCCATATATGCTCTGATCATCATCTCCAACAATAAAAATATTCCTGTTCCCGGCTGCAATAAGATTAATAACCTCAAACTGAAGTCTGTTAATATCCTGAAACTCGTCTATCAAAATATACTTATACTTATTCTGCCATGCCTCTTTAATATCTTTTCGTTCAGATAAAAGCCTGAAACATATAAGTATCATGTCATCAAAATCTATAAGCCTCTTTCTTTCAAGAAAATCGCAATATTCCTTATAAATCTTCCTGAATGTAACCGGAGGACATATCCTTGATTCATAGCTTTCTATATCTGTCCTTTCCGTCTTAATTCTGCTTATCTCTGACAATAATAACGAGACAGCCTCCTCTTCATCATCAAATTCCAACTCAAAACGAGCAATTAATTCCCTGATAAAGCCATTCTGTATGAAGGGCTTCACTATACAATCAGCCTGGTAATTATACGCATGCTTTATAATTGTAAAATATACCGCATGAAATGTACCAAAAGTAACCGGCACACTTAAACCATCTGAAAGTTTTAAAAATCTTTCCTTCATCTGAACCGCAGCAGCCCTTGTAAATGTAATAACAAGAATCTCAGCCGGCGATACACCGCACTTAGTAATAAGATTCTTAATTCTATGTGTTATAACCGTGGTCTTGCCACTTCCGGGTCCTGCCAGCACCATTGCCGGTCCCTTAAAATGATTAATCGCATTAATCTGTGCATCACTAAACAATAAAACAACTCTTCCCTCTATGTAATATACTGTTAAAATCATTTAAGCAGTTTTATTATACAAAAGAAAGAGTTGTAATGTCAATAGCTTAAAATATTATCCCCGCTGTCATCAGTATTTTCTATAGACCTAATCTGAACCCAGTATTGAACCTGAGGATTAACTTCAATAAGCACCCTGTCCCCAGCTTTATGTCCCAGGAGTGCCTTTCCAAGAGGTGATTCAATACTTATAAGCCCCTCTAAGGAATCTCCTCTTACAGTAGTAACAAGCTTAATCTTCTCTGTGCTTTCATCATCCTCATAAAATAATTCAACAGTATTATTAATTCCCACCTCATCATCTGCCGATTCATCTGAAATTACCTTTGCAGTTTTAATCATTCTCTGTAAATATCTTATCCTGCTTTCGTTTTTATTTTTAAATTTCTTTGCGGCATGATATTCAAAATTTTCACTTAAATCGCCTTGTGCCCTTGTTTCCTTCACATCCTCAAGTGCCTGTTTTCTTACAACGTGTATTCTGTACTCTATTTCTTCTTCCATTTTTTTAATATCATTTTCTGTGAGCTCATTATTCATAATCAACACCTCTCATTAAATCATTGATTTCACACGCGCAATTGCTTTATTAACCGGAGGAAGGCTTATTACAATTATTGTAACAACAGCCTCAAGTCCTATATATGAACCATTATAAGCAAGTGAGTATAACACTGCACTATTAAAGAATTCAGGTGTGTATACAGCAAAGAATATCCATCCGGATAAGAACGAAAATAAATATCTTCCAAGTACTCCCACTATATATCCCTTTATCAGACCATTTTTAGACTTTGAAAATATTCCTGAGAGTCCCAACGCTCCAAATGCAAGAAAATAATCAAGGCATACCTGCGGAATGCTAAGTACATACGGATCCATTATAAACTGTAAAATTCCATACGCAACTCCTGCCACAAGACCGGCTTTCAGACCGTACCAGTAACCTACCAGCGTAACAAAAAGCATGCTGAACAAAGTCACCGAACCACCCATAGGCAGCTTGTATATTTTAATCATTGATGTGACAACCGCCAGGGCTATTGCCATGGCTGAAAACACTATTCTTTTAACTACTGTATTTCTCATTATTATACCTCATCCTCCTTGTAATCATATAATTGCATAAATGCTTTTATTAATCTTCCTCATCAAAACCATGCATAAGAAAATCATTCCATCTTGCATTAACCTCTTCGAGTTCTTTCTTTTGCATAATCCTGTTTCTGTCACTAAGAATCGTTATCATTTCATCCGCAATTTCTTCCACCGGCGGATGTTCATAGTGATACAGATATCCAATCATCCTCTGTGCAGTAAAATCCGTATTAAGATTTTTAGTTATAATATCACAGAAGCTTTCATCATAACCTCGCTGCAACATCAGCTCATATAATTGTTTACTCAATTTAGATTTTTCTTTCATAACTCACCTATACGATTTAATAACCTCTACTATATTTCCATCAGAGTGATTATTCCCTGCATACTTTCTTGTACATAAATATGACTTTTCACGCAGCAGATCATACTTTATAATTCTGCATTATAATAACATATTTTAAATTCACAAACAATAAATCCTTGCATCAAAAAGGGGCAAAAAAATTAGAGCCAGCCTTTTCGACTGTCTCTGATTTTTCCAAAATATATTACAATTTATTTTGATAATTTTCTAACTGGTGGAAAATACCAACCACATTTACAACATCATCTCTCACATCAAAAATTATAATATAATCTGTGCATGGAAATTTTTTCTCTCATGCTATTCAATGTCTGTTTTAATTCTTTTACATAATCCTCAACTATTTTGTAATTATCACCCAAACTAGTTATATTATTCTTATTTGGTCCTTTTATCATTATTAATTTTTACCCCCTTTCATAATCTTTTCAATATGACTTCTCCTTATATTTAATAATAATGTTACGAAATATATGTAGGAAATAAACCGATAACTTAAAGCATTATGTAACTTAGACATTCTAAGTAATAAGGTAATAGGTCTTTGGTAGTATAATTTTTATGGCAAACACCAATATTTCTAAGTCAAACAGCATGGCAAACAAAGTCAAACAAGAAATAAAATCAGGGCAAATCAAACCGATTTACATCGAATTTGATTTGCCCTGTAAATGCCCGTTTTAAGCGGTTTTATAAGGTTTTAAGCCATTTTTTTATTAGAACTTACCATTCTTAGCAGCTTCCTCAATAGATACGGCAACTGCAACTGTAGCACCAACCATTGGGTTATTACCCATTCCGATAAGTCCCATCATTTCAACATGAGCTGGAACTGATGAAGAACCTGCGAACTGAGCATCTGAGTGCATACGTCCCATAGTATCTGTCATACCATAAGAAGCAGGACCTGCTGCCATGTTATCTGGGTGAAGTGTACGTCCTGTACCACCACCTGAAGCTACTGAGAAGTACTTCTTACCAGCTTCAAGTCTTTCCTTCTTATATGTACCTGCAACTGGATGCTGGAATCTTGTAGGGTTTGTTGAGTTACCTGTGATTGAGATATCAACATTTTCCTTCCACATGATTGCAACACCTTCTGTTACATCATTAGCACCGTAGCAGTTAACCTTAGAACGAAGACCATCTGAGTATGCTGTTCTAGAGATTTCCTTTACTTCGCCTGTTGAATAATCCATCTCTGTCTCAACGAATGTAAATCCGTTAATTCTTGAGATAATCTTAGCAGCATCCTTACCAAGACCGTTAAGGATAACTCTAAGAGGCTTCTGTCTAACCTTGTTAGCCTTCTCTGCGATACCGATAGCACCTTCAGCAGCTGCAAATGATTCATGACCTGCAAGGAATGCGAAACATTCTGTTTCTTCCTCAAGTAACATCTTACCTAAATTACCATGTCCAAGACCAACCTTTCTCTGGTCAGCAACTGAACCTGGAATACAGAATGCCTGAAGACCTTCACCGATAGCTGCAGCAGCTTCTGAAGCCTTTCTTGCACCCTTCTTGATAGCGATTGCTGCACCTACTGTGTAAGCCCAGCATGCATTTTCAAAACAAATTGGCTGGATACCCTTAACCATAGCATATACATCTAATCCGGCATCCTTAGTAATCTTTTCAGCTTCTTCAATATTAGCTATGCCATAGCTGTTAAGAACTGAAGTAATCTTATCTATTCTTCTCTCATATGATTCAAATAAAGCCATTCTAATTGTCCTCCTTACTTAACTTCTTCATCTGTTCTTGGGTCAATAATCTTAACAGCATCTGCAACTCTTCCGTACTGTCCACAAGCCTTCTCATATGCTGTATTAGGGTCATCACCCTTCTTAATGAAGTCTGTCATCTTACCAAGGCTGACAAACTTGTAACCGATAATCTGATCATCCTTATCAAGAGCGATTCCTGTTACATAACCTTCTGCCATTTCAAGGTAACGAGGACCTTTCTTTAATGTACCATACATAGTACCAACCTGAGAACGAAGTCCCTTACCAAGATCTTCAAGACCTGCACCAACTGCAAGACCTCCCTCAGAAAATGCGCTCTGAGTTCTACCATAAACAATCTGTAAGAATAACTCTCTCATAGCTGTATTAATTGCATCACAGACAAGGTCAGTATTTAAAGCTTCCATAACTGTAAGACCCGGTAAAATCTCTGCTGCCATAGCTGCTGAATGAGTCATACCTGAACATCCGATAGTCTCAACTAAAGCTTCCTGAATGATACCTTCCTTAACATTAAGAGTGAGCTTACATGCACCCTGCTGAGGAGCACACCAGCCTACACCATGTGTAAAACCTGAAATATCTTCAACCTTCTTATTCTGTACCCATTTACCTTCTGTTGGCACTGGAGCTGCTCCATGATGAACGCCCTGTGCTACTGGACACATATTTTCTACTTCCTGTGTGTAAATCATCTTATTACTCCTTTCGTAATTCATAGTTAATACCTATGTATTATAAATGTAACGACAATCACCAATCAACTGTCATTATAGCCTTGACTATTTTCTCACAAAGTTTTGCATTAGTCAATGAAAGAGAGAATTTTTTTACAATAAGCAGATTAAAATTTTAAATCGTTTTAACATTGCTTATTATGCACCTGACATCAACTGACATAAAATTTCTTAACTGCACTTACAAGCCGGTTATTTATCTCTTTGTAACGACTTCTCCCTGTTTCTTATATATAGAACCTGCTGCAACATATCCTCTTACACTTGATAACGGATATACATTGCTTTCTCTTCCTACTATAGTTCCCGGATTAAGAACACTTCCACAGCCTATCTCAACATTATCACCAAGAAATGCGCCAATCTTTTTAATACCTGTTTCAATATTTCCATCAGGTCCTTTAATAACTATAAGTTTCTTGTCTGATTTAACATTAGATGTTATTGAGCCTGCTCCCATGTGTGCCTTAAATCCTAATATTGAATCTCCGACATAATTATAATGTGGAACCTGAACCTTGTTAAACAATATAACATTCTTTAATTCTGTCGAGTTACCTACAACTGCTCCCTCGCCTACAATAGCTTTTCCTCTTATAAATGCACAGTGCCTTACCTCTGCATCTTTGCATATAATTGCAGGACCTGCTATATATGCTGACAGAAATACATTTGCACTCTTATGAACCCACACATTGTCAGCAAGTTTTTCATATTCATCTTCAGGAAGTGTATTTCCAAGTTCAACTATAAAGTCTCCAATCTTTGATAAGACTTCCCATGGAAATGTACAATTTTCAAATACTTTTGCTGCAATTGTTTCGTTAAGATTATATAATTTACTGATTTTTAAACAATCGTTATTCACTTTAAAGCTGCCTCCCTCTTATTCTACTGTTACAGATTTTGCAAGATTTCTTGGCTTATCAACATCATTACCTTTAAGAACTGCTGTGTAATAAGCTATAAGCTGAAGAGGAACTGCAGCAACCATAGGCATAAGTAACTGGTCTGCCTGTGGAAGTCTTATGATAATGTCTGCTACACCATCTTCCACTTCAAGGTCAGGTTCGCATATAAGAATCACCATTGCCCCTCTTGCCTTTACTTCTTTTATATTGCTTATAGTCTTTTCAACCAGATCTTTCTGTGTCGCAATCGCTATAACAGGCATTCCTTCTGTAATAAGAGAAATTGTTCCATGCTTTAACTCTCCTGCCGCATATGACTCTGAATGTATATATGATATTTCCTTTAACTTAAGTGAACCTTCCATGCTGAGCGCATAATCGAGTCCTCTTCCGATATAAAGAAGGCTGTCGGCATTAAGCAATTTAGATGCTGCAAACTGGCATTTTTCTTTAAGTGTGATTGCATCATTTATAATTTCAGGCATATGTTCAAGTTCAGATGTATACTTCTCACACTGCTCCTTTGTTATCTTTCCGGCAGCATAAGCAAGTTCAAATGCAAGAAGGTACATAACTGAAATCTGTACCATATATGCTTTGGTTGATGCAACTGAAATCTCAGGACCTGCATGTGTATAAATAACCATGTCTGCCTCTCTGGCAATTGATGAACCTTTAACATTAACTATAGCCAGAGTATCTGCCCCTGATTCCTTTGCAAGTTCCATTGCAGCTTTAGTATCCGCAGTTTCCCCTGACTGTGATATAACTATCATAAGGTCACCCTCACCGATAAGAGGATCTCTGTATCTGAACTCTGAGGCAATATCTACTGTTACTGAAATTCTTGCCATCTTTTCAATAATGTACTTGCCAACCATTCCTGCATACATAGCTGTACCGCATGCAACAATGTAAATATTTTTATATGATTTAAGTTTATCAAGAGTCATTCCCTCTACTGAAAAATCAGGCATATGCTCAGATATTCTTGGTGTAATTGTTGTCTTAACTGCTGTTGGCTGCTCATGGATTTCCTTAAGCATAAAATGTTCAAATCCACCCTTTTCTGCTGCATCAACATCCCAGTCAGCGGTGTTTAAATCCTTATGAAGCTCATTTCCGTGAACATCATAGATATTAACTGAATCCTTCTTAATTACTGCTATTTCATTCTGGTCAAGAAGATAATAATCCCTTGTATAATGAATAATTGCAGGAACATCTGATGCTATAAAGTTCTCACCGTCACCTACACCAACTATAAGCGGACTATCCTTTCTTACAGCAAATATTCTGTCAGGAAAATCCCTGAACATAATACCAAGTGCATATGAGCCTTTAATTTCTCCCAATACTCTGGTAATTGTTTCCATAGGATCTCCGTTATAATAATAATCAAGGAGCTTTGCAACTGTCTCCGTATCAGTTTCACTTACAAAGCTGTAACCTTCTTTTATAAGAAAATCCTTAATCTGCTTGTAATTCTCAATAATACCGTTATGTACGATTGTAACTCTCTTATTGCCATGTGGATGTGAATTAATATCTGATGGTTCGCCATGTGTTGCCCATCTTGTATGACCTATTCCACAATGTCCGTCAGGCTTTCCGTTCTTATTCATTTTATCCTGCAAATTAGCAAGTCTGCCTTTGCATTTTTCAACCTTGATTGTTCCGTTCTCAAACACGGCTATTCCGGCAGAATCATATCCTCTGTACTCAAGCTTAGACAAAGCATCAACAAGCACGTCTGCACAATCTCTGTCACCTACATATCCAACTACTCCACACATATTTTTATATACGCATAATAACTGCGACCTAGCAATTATCACGTCTTCCTTTCTAAAAAATAGTTTATATAATTACATTTTATCTGATTATATCACAATTAATAATTTTTTGAAACCTCATTAAACAATCCTATCAACTGTGACTGGTTTCTTAAGCCCTTAACAGCTTCTGTTCTCCTTGCAACAAAGCCTTCCAGCTTAGTCATATATTCATCTGATGTTATAGAACCTTCTGCCACGTAAGTCAAACCTTTTTCCCAGCTTGCGGTAAGCTCAGGATTAAGAAGCTGTTTTATTGAATTATCCACAACATCATATATTATTTCACCAAGCATTGTAGGTGTAATAATCTGTGTCTTTGCATTGGTAGAAATGTATTTATTATTGTTAAGCTTCTTTAAAATCTCAGCCCTTGTGGCACTTGTTCCAATTCCGCTGCCTTTAATCTGCGCCCTTAGTTCTTCATCTTCAATCAGCTGTCCTGCATTTTCCATTGCAAGAATCATTGAACCTGAACTGTATCTTTTCGGAGGAGAAGTTTCCCCTTCCTTAATTTCAAAGTTGACAAAATCTATTTCCGAGCCTTTTTTATATTTCTTTAAAGCCTCAAAAAGACCATTATCGCATTTATCATCATCCTGCTTTGCCTTGGCAAATGAATTAGTGGCAACCTTTAAATATCCTTCCGATACCATAACCTTAAATGAAGCATAGAAATTCTCATTTTTCAAAGAAGCCACAACATTTATTCTGCTATACTGTGCAGCAGGATAAAATATACTTAAGAATCTTCTTACTATAATCTCATAGGTCTTGGCAGCTGTCTCTGACAGACTGTTAAGATTATTAAAGCCCTGACCTGTAGGTATTATCGCATAATGGTCTGTTATTGCCTTATCATTACAATACCTCGTTTTTTCTATTCCTTTATGCATATTTTCTGCAAGTATCTGCGAGGCAAATTCTCCTGCCGGCGCATAATTTCTTAATCCGGCAATATTTTTATGTATTTCCTTGCAAACCGCTGTAGATAAAACTCTTGCATCAGTTCTCGGATAAGTAACCAGCTTCTTTTCATATAATTCCTGAATTATGTTAAGAGTCTGGTCCGGACTTATTTTAAATAATTTACTGCAATCATTCTGTATCTCAGCAAGATTATAAAGCAAAGGAGGATTCTTGGTCTCTTTCTTTCGCTCTATACTTTCAACTACACCTTTTGCAGGAAGTGTATCTGACAGAAGCTTTACAAGTTCTTCTGCTTTTTCTCTTTCTTTAAAACCATTTTCCTTATATAGATAAGGCGTATTTGCATATCTGCTCTTATCACAGACTCTCCATTCAGCATCAAATGTGCTCTCATCAGCCTTTAGTGTTCCAAGCACCCTGTAAAATGGTGTTTTTACGAAGTTTCTTATCTCTCTTTCTCTTCTGACAACCATTCCAAGTACACAGGTCATTACTCTTCCGACTGAAATAACAGTCCTGTCTGTGTGCATATAATTAGATATATTTCTTCCGTATTTAAGTGTAAGGACTCTCGAAAAATTGATTCCCATAAGGTAATCTTCCTTCGCCCTAAGGTAAGCAGATGCACTTAAATTATCATATTCTGAAATATCCTTTGCCGTTTTTATTCCTTTTAAAATTTCTTCTTCTGTCTGCGAATCAATCCATACTCTTTTCTGGTTCTTATCTTTAACTTCTGCCATCTGGGCAACCAGTCTGTATATATATTCTCCCTCTCGTCCTGAATCGGTACAGACATATATTGTATCAACGTCCTCTCTGTTAAGAAGACCTTTAACTATCTCAAACTGCTTCCTTGATGCCTCTATAACTTCATACTTCCATTCTTTAGGCAGAAACGGTATAGTATCAAAGCTCCATCTTTTAAGATTCGGATCATATGCATCCGGATAGCTCATTGTAACCAAATGTCCCACACACCATGTAACAATATATTGCTGTGACTCTAAAAATCCGTCCCGTCTTGAAAAATTCTCATGAAGAGCTTTACCGAATTCCTGTGCAACACTTGGTTTTTCCGCTATAAATACGGATTTTCCCATTTTATTTTCCATCCTTTATCTGATTAAAGTTCATTAAGACTTATAAGCTTAACATTGTCATTATCATGCGCAAACATTTTAAGTTCCCTGTCAAAGGAATCTCTTGAAAACAGATATATATAATCCTTTCCAATTCCTGCAAGATTTATGTTAATCAGCAGTTCCTCAAACATTGCAAATGTAAATACATCTGTACCCCAGCTGCATTTGCCGACAAGGTACTTTCCATTCTCATCACTTATTACAATGTCTATATTGCCATTCTTTCCCCACCATCTGCCGATACGGTTAATATTAATCTCAAGTTTTCCCATTGAAGCAAGTAACTCAACAAATTCAGTTCCAACCTTTACAAATGTTTCACTTGCAAAATCATAAAGAGTTTCTTCTATATATTTTGAATAGAAATCCTCCGGTGTCATCATATTAATCTGAGATTCAAATCCATATATATACCTGAACCAGAATTCTGTGAAACCTGCCTTTATCCTGTACAATCCCTTTTTAGTGTATTCCTTTCCACTTGTATCATAGGAATATACTTTTTCAACAATTTCACGCTCCATAAGATTCTTAAGATATACGCTTATCTTGTCCCTTCCAAAACCTGTATGTGCATGTAACTCATTAAGCTTATTTTCTCCACAGGCTATGCAGTGGATTATAGTATTATAAAGTGAAGTTTCCCTTAACTCTTCCCTTATAAAATCGCTTCCTTCGGTTCTTAGCGGTGCGCCCTGTCTTATAATCTGTCTGCAAATATTATCCTTAAGACTTATGCTGTCGCTGAAATAGCTGATATAGCCCGGAACTCCTCCTGTAATTGCAAATATTATCATACAGTCTCTTACCGAATACTTAGAAAACATTCTTACAATATCAACAAACTGAAGCTCTCTTAATTTAACAAATGAAGTAATCGAAAGCGCAAGTTTTCCAAGTGATGAAACCATGTTATTCTCTGTCCAGCTTATAGATGAGCCTGTTACAATTAACATAATTCTCTCGCCAAAAAGCTCTCCACTTACAAGGCTTTCAAGTGCCGCAACAAATTCCTTGCTTCCCTTTACTATATTCTGGAATTCTTCTATAATAACAATTTTTATATCAGAGTCTATATTCTTAAAGTTATAAAAAAGGCTTTTGAAGCTGTCTTCTCCAACATCCTGTGATGAAGCTTCTCCTTCTGTTTCACTCTCAATCAGTCCCTCACTAATCATTGTATGTTTTAACAGCTCTATCTGTTCCTTTTCAGATGCCTGTGCTGCCGAATAATAAAATACATTTTTACCTTTTATAAACTCCTTTATAAGAGTTGTTTTTCCAATTCCCGTTCTTCCATATAAAACAGTAAATGTATTCTTATCACTTGACATATTTTCATTAAGTTTTGCTATCTCTTCGTTTCTTCCATAAATCATCTTACCAATTCCACTCTTTCTTTCACTTGCTTAAACATTTTGTATATTTTATAATCTGTCCCCATCCGACCTTGTCTCATCTATGGTTATCATATAAGCAGGAATAAAATGCTCCATAAAATAATCAGCTTCTTTTATTTTCATGTCATCAATAGCCTTTTTTATAGTTATCTCAGCATCTTTAAAATCTTCATTTCCCATTTTACGCTCTTCAATACATTTGATGTATGCTGAAATTTTGTCCGCTGCCTTGACATATTTCCAAAGCTGTTCTTCCTCATCAGTTTCTAACAGACAGCCTTCATAACGCTTTCTTATGCTTTCAGGTAAAGCCGAAAGCATTTCTGAATTAGCTACTTCTTCCACCTCTTTATATGCTTCCCTGATTACATTACTGTAGTACTTGACAGGAGTTGGCATATCCCCTGTTATTATCTCTGTCACATCATGATACATTCCAAGAATTGCAATTCGTTCTGCATTAATATTCCCACCGAATATTTCGTTATTTATAATTCCAAGCGCGTGTGCAACAAATGCAACTTCAAGACTATGCTCGCTTAAATTCTCGCTTCTTGTATTACGCATAAGCCCCCATCTGTTAATATATTTCATTCTTGAAAGCATTGCATAAAATAAATTATCCTTCACTTATGTATCCCCCATATTCTGTTTAATTAAATATAATCACACTCAAAAAGGTTAAATTTACGTTTAATTTTACCCCAATCATGTCTTTTATGCAAGTAAAATCACATCAAAAAAACTGCCACATCACAAGGCTTAATGCCCTGCAATATGGCAGTTTTTTGAACAATGTACAAAAATCTATTTGAATTTTCTTTCAAACCACTAATATAAGCTTATCAATTATGCTTCCTTTGGTGTGATATAACCCTGAGCCTTTAATAACTCAGCTATAAGAACTGCTCCACCTGCTGCACCTCTTAATGTGTTATGAGAAAGTCCTACGAACTTGTAATCAAATACGCTATCCTCGCGGAGTCTTCCGAGTGAAATTCCCATACCATTTTCATAGTTAACATCAAGTTTAACCTGTGGACGGTTATCTTCCTCAAGATACTGTATAAACTGCTTAGGAGCGCTTGGAAGATTAAGCTCCTGTGGAAGTCCCTTAAAGCTTCTCCACTTCTCAATAATCTGCTCTTTTGTAGGCTTCTTCTCAAAGTTAACAAATACAGCAGCTGTATGTCCATCAAGAACAGGTACTCTTATGCACTGGCATGTAATTACAGGCTCTGTAGCAGGAACGATCTTTCCATCTTCTACTTTACCCCAAAGTCTTAATGGTTCTTTCTCACTCTTTTCTTCCTCTCCACCGATATAAGGAATAATGTTCTCAACCATTTCAGGCCACTGCTCAAATGTCTTTCCTGCACCTGATATAGCCTGATATGTAGTAGCTACAACAAGCTTTGGTCCAAATTCCTTAAGAGCATTAAGTGCTGGTGTATAACTCTGTATTGAGCAGTTAGGCTTAACACAGATAAATCCTCTCTTTGTTCCGAGTCTCTTCTTCTGTGACTCAATAACCTCAAGATGTTCAGGATTGATTTCAGGTACAACCATAGGAATATCCGGTGTCCAACGGTTAGCGCTGTTGTTAGATACTACAGGAACCTCTGCCTTAGCATATCTTTCCTCTAATGCCTTAATTTCATCCTTAGGCATATTTACTGCACAGAATACGAAATCAACCTTAGATACAATTGTATCAAAATCCTTATCCATATCATAAACTGTCATCTTCTTAACATATTCAGGCATTGGTGTCTGCATCTTCCATCTTCCATCAACAGCCTCTTCATAAAGCTTACCAGCAGAACGTCCGCTGGCTGCTACTAAACATACTTCAAACCAAGGATGGTTCTCTAATAATGTTATAAATCTCTGTCCTACCATTCCAGTACCACCAAGGATACCAACTCTTAACTTATCGCTCATATTTTGCCTCCAAGATATATAATCAAAAAGACTTTTTATCCAATGTGTCTTTCTGTGACGTACATTTGTCTTTTTGCTCTTTTAGGATATTATCATACTACTATATATAATGCAACCCTTTTATTATAAAAAATAGCAAATTAATGCTTATTTACTATTTTAATATTATAAAACGCACTCTTTATAAAATAAAATACAGCTCCGGAATAACCTGTATATTTTCCAGAGCTGTATTAATATTAACTATTTAATTTAATAATTTTTAAACATTTACCTGCATTTATTCTTATGCTCTTTTTCTCTTCATAAGGATTACTGCTGTAAATCCTGCCATAACCATTATAAGTATGAACATATAAATGCTGTGAGCATCACCTGTGCTGACATCTGAAGGTGTTACTGCTGGAGTATTAACTACATCCTTATTTTCTTCTGCAATAACATATGTGCTGAAGTGGTTTGTTTCAAATACAATCTTACCATTTACAATATTTGAGTTAAGCTTTGTATATGAACCATCATCACCAATTCTGTATACAGCTATAAGGTTAACATCATATCCATTAGGAATATCTGTTGTTATTTCAAGTGATCCACTTGGCTGTACCTTAACATCGTTCTTGATTAAATCAATATTAAATACTGCAATCTTATTAACCTGTTCTTTAACAGCCTGCTTAGCCTCCTCATACTGCTTTCCTGCTACCACCTTAGATATCACAAGCTTTGTATCATCTGGTATAACGTTCTCAGGAGCCTTAACTGCAAAATTCATTTTCTGGTTAATTGCCTGTTTTGCATCATTATCAAGGTCTTCGTAATTTACTTTATTTCCCTGTTCATCTTTAATGTCATTAATATCAACTTCGCTGGCAACTACATTTGCAACTGAGTTATTATTTTCATCTTTCTTAATATCAGCAACTCCTGTTGGTGCTTCTGTAGCTGCTTCTGTAGCTTTAGTTGTAGCTTCTGTTGCCTTGGTTGTTTCCTCAGCTTTTGTTGTTGCCTCTGTTGCCTTGGTTGTTTCCTCAGCTTTTGTTGTTGCCTCTGTTGCCTTGGTTGTTTCCTCAGCTTTTGTTGTTGCCTCTGTTGCCTTTGTTGTTTCCTCAGCTTTTGTTGTTGCCTCTGTTGCCTTGGTTGTTTCCTCAGCTTTTGTTGTTGCCTCTGTTGCCTTTGTTGTTTCCTCGGCTTTTGTTGTTTCTTCAGGTTTTGTCTCTTCTGCCTTTATAGCTATACCGTTTGATATTTCTACAAAGTACACATTAATTCCACCTGTTTCTGAAACTATATAATATTCTCCTGCCTCTTTTACTGTGAATGTCAATGACTTTATTACTGTTCCTGTAAGTTCCAGACCATCTACCACTGTCTGGCTATCCTTGTCAATGACCTTCATTGTTCTTGTGCTGTCTTTGCTAGAGCTTATTGCATATACCTTTACTGCTGATTCTCCTGCTGTCTTAAATGCTATTGCTCTCTTTGTTGTACTTCCTGCTCCTCCAAGCTTAATTCTGTTTACAAAATTAATTCCTTCAAATGTTTTCTTGCTTCCATCTACTACAACTGTCTCTTCGTCTGTTGCAATTACAGCAAATCCATTTTTTACATTCTTGGATGTGATTGTTCCCTGTGCCAAATCATTAGCATTAAGTACAAGTGTCTCTCCTATTGCTGAAGCTGTTGTGGCTTCTGTTGCCTTTGTTGTCTCCTCAGCCTTTGTTGTGGCTTCTGTTGCCTTTGTTGTCTCCTCAGCCTTTGTTGTTTCAGTTTCTGAAGCTTTAGTTGTCTGCTCAGGTGTAACATCTGTTCCGTTAATTCCACCTACTGAAACAAGTGAAGACTTGTAATTTACAAGTGCATCTTTAAGTGCCTGATTTACAGCGTATGAATCATTATCCTCGTCTGTAAAGTTCCACTTAAAGTCTCCACCGGCAACACGTCCTGAGTACTGCTTAACTGTTTCCTTAGCTTCTTCTGCTGTCTGAACTGTATAGCTATACATTGTTGAAGCTGTATCAAAGTTTGAATATGTTTTTCCACCTTTAACTGTCTTATATGTATCAGGAACATTTTCTGTTCTTGATTCTGCTTCATAGCAGTCAAAATCTGTGCTTGAATCTTTATGTGTCACAGGAATATTTGAAGTGCCAACATATACATTGTTAAATGACTTAATCATTCCGCCATCTTCTGAAGAAATAGCATTTGCAGAACCCTGTGCCATATCTGTACCCTGCTGTGAAATAAGCATAGGCTTGTGTGAATTCAAGAAATAATTACCTTCTGAGAAAATAGATGCTCCCATTCTTGAAATCATTCCATATTTTGCCACACCATCATAGAAATTATTATAAACGTGTATTGCACTTGATACTCTTACTAATGGATGACGTGAATCTGAATGATCATACCAGTTATGATGATATGAAATATAATTTACTTTTGTATCCTTATTTCCATTAAGATGTGTCTTTCCATTATCCCAGAAATGATTATATGAATGTGTTACATACTGTGATTTCTTTGTATCAAGAGCTCCGTCGCCCTTTACCTGATCTGCATCAGAACCTGCATCTCCATAGAAGAAATCGCAATTATGAACCCATATATGATCATTATCCTGCTGAAGGCCTACATCATCACCTTCTTCGCTGTTACAATTCATATATCCAATGTTTCTTACTTCTACATTAGAGCAATTCTTCATTACAAGACCAAAGCCGTTAAATACTGTATCTTGTCCAATTCCCTCTACCGTCATTCCTGCTGTTACTGTATCAAGGTAAAGGTCTCCCTTTGTAAGTACCGCAGGATCTGTGATATTACCTATAAATCTGATTGAAATAGGTCTTGTTTCTTTGCCTTTCTTATATGCAAGAATGATATTCTGCACTCCTGTACAGTCAACCTCACCTTTTCCTTCTTTGTTAAGCTTTACTGTTACTGTATCCTTATTTTCTTCTGTAACATATACAACAATAGCATTACTCTTTAATGTACCATCTTCATTATATGCGCCTGAAGCGGTTCCATTTACCCATGCAAATCCAGATCTGTCATGTGATTTAACATTTAAAGAATCTGTTACTGCTGCTTTGCTTGGCAATTCCTTTCCGTCCTTTACAGGAACTACTTTTATTACATAGTTACCTGCTGCAAGTCCTACAGCATCTACTCTGTAATAATCTTTATACTTTCTTATTAATTCATTATCAATTGCAGAATACTTTGAATCGTCTTCATCTGCCTTCTTAATGTATGCCTTGTATCCATCTGCTTCGCTGTCGATAGACCATTCTGCATACGCTGACTCAAGCCAGCCTGCTGCTGTACCATCAATAAGCTTTACCTCCCCAACGGCTGCTTTAGCCGAAAGCATTGATGTTGGTACAAGAACGCTTAATGTAAGAACACATGTAAGCATCCATGCAAGCTTCTTTTTTGAGTTTTTGGAAAACCATGACTTCATGTTTTTCTCCTCCTAAACATTATATTGTGTAAATCGTACATTTTGCAACGACCCAACGTGTCAATTTTATCAATAATACACATATAAATATATAGTTCTTATATAGTACTTTAATTACATTTTAAGTTAATATGGTACTATTTTATTTTTTATTCCTACTTTTATGGGGTAATTTCATTTTATAAATATAAAACTATAAATAAAAAAATCGAAAGAGTCACTAACAACTCTTTCGATGCCATCTTTATAGATTATAATCCTATATTGTCTATCTGCCGCCTAGCCACCAATTATTCTTCCGGATACTCAAATACATATCTGTCATAACCATTAATAACTATTGTGTCCGAATATCCTTCGTATCTTGTCTCCCTCTGGAACTTCTGCTGGTATGTCTTGTGTACATGTCCATGAATAAAATATTTAGGTTTATACTTTTCAAGCAGCTCATTAAATGCTTCAAACCCCTTATGCACATGGTCTTCTCCATCGCCTAAGCCTGCTGCCGGTGAATGTGTAAGCAGAATATCAAATCCACCTTTTCTCTTAAGCGGAATCCACATCTTTCTTACACGATTATTCATCTGGGACTGTGTATATTGATTAATTCCCTTTTTATATCTTACAGAACCGCCAAGTCCTAATATCCTTACTCCTTTGTATTCGTATATCTTATCTTCAATACATACACAGCCATCAGGCGGAGTAAGCTGGTAACAATCATCATGATTTCCACGTACATATAAAATAGGTACTTTACTAAATGAAGCAAGAAAAGATAAATACTGTGGCTTTAAATCACCACATGATAATATCAGATCTATTCCATCCAGTTTTTCCTTTTCAAAATAATCCCATAAATATTTTGACTCAACATCAGCTAACACAAGTATCTTCATAACCATTTTGCCTTTCGCAACTTATAATAACTTTAATTATCACTCAAATCTATAACACCCTGCTGTGAAACAATTACCTTTGCGCTATCCTCTAAGCTGTCATAATCCGGCATTCCACCAACAACATTGTCCATAAACCAGTCCATTGTAATAACATCCTCAGGTTCAATAACATTTCCTTTTTCATTCATCTTATTACCATTCTGGTCATACATTTCATCCGCAAATGGCTTAAATGTCCCCTCTATTATATCTTTTCTTACAAGGTCTACAAGTCTTCTTGTCTCAACAGGAAGATTATTGGAATATATTACATCAACAACACCTGCTGACATTCCCCACCAGTAATTAAGTGCTTTTACATTATCGGAGTCCTCTTCCTTCTTCCATGAACCGCTGAGTATGCTCTGTATAAGCTTCTCATAAAATACTCCCCAGTGCCATACCGGCATTGCAAGATGTTTTGTTGTTCCGTCTACAACATTGTACAATCCGAACTTTCTTGCCGAACTCTGTGGTGTAATCATATCCTGGTCTGATACGCAGGTTATATTCTCATTTTTAAAATGTTCCTCTATATTGTTATCTTTAACCGAACTCCATTCAAGGTAAACCTTTGCATCAGGATTCACAAACTTAACGCCCATTGCAAATGCATTTATATTTGCTACTGTACCAAACACCGGACACCCTGCAACATAGCCTATCTTATCCGACTTTGACATTGCACCTGCAATTATACCTGTCAAAAACTTTGCCTCAAACATTCTCGCAAAATAAGTTCGTATATATTTATGCGATGTATTAAGCGAGCAGTTAAGAATCTTAACTGACGGATTGGCTATTGCCATTTTAAGGCTCGCCATAATCATAGATGATGACGTAACAAAAATAAGGTCTGTCTTTTCTTTTATAAGCTTCTCAATTGCTTTTGCATCATCTATCTCCGGTCTTACATTTGTAATACTTACTGTCTCTATCTGTGAGCCAAATGTCTCATCTATATAATGTCTTCCAAGCTCATGTGCATAGCACCATTCAGAAGTCTGTGGAGTTTTTTCATATATAAATCCAACCTTTAACTTCTTGTTACTTCCGGTTGATATAGGAAGCAGATAGCTTAAAATATTTTTCTTAGGTTCATTAACCGGATCCATTTTAAGGGTAACTTCACTATTCTCTGATAAAAGCTCAAATTCAGCCCATGTTTTACCTACATTCAGAGCCATGTCGGCAACTGACATATTTTTCACGCTGTCATAACCATGGATATGAATAAATCTAAGATAAGCATCTCCTACCGGATAATCAAACTTCTCTCCTCCTCTTGCCTCGTAGGCATTTCTAAAGTTAAGAAAGCTTGACACAAAATCCTGCTTATCCTCTTCCTTCATAGGAACTCCCGGCGTTATGCCAACCAGCTCCATAAGTGAAGTAAAGCTTCCCTCTTTGCTGAAATATATATCATTAAGCTTAGTTGATTTGTAAAAATCCATAAACTCATAATATATCTTAACATCAGGATCGTCACTTTTTTTAGGAACCTTTCTTATAACCTGTGCATTTACGGTTACCGCATTAAAGTACTTAAGGACACTGACTCTTTTGTTTCCCTCAAGCACATAAAATTTATTCATATATTCATAAACCTTAATAGGATCTCTGATTCCCTCATTAACCTGACTGTCACTCAGACTTGCCCATTTTGCGGCAAATTCTGTCCCCCATTCAAGGATAGGCATAAAATTATCAGCAAACGCATTAGTTCTTCCGAAATTACATGTTCCAACAACAAGTCTTAAAGGAATCTGATCCACTCCCAAACTTACCTCTGAATCAATCTCCTTATCGTCTATAATATTCTCCATTACCGGCAGATAAGGGAACTTTCCCTTATACACACATGCGTGATATTCCTTTTTACCAAGCTTTAAAGCGCTCATATAATCCTGTACTGACATATTCCGCCTCCATTTCCATGCATAATTCATGCTGCATACTATTATTAAATTCTTCCATGTTCACTCTAAAATTAACACATTTATAATAAGAAGTAAATGAAAAAAAGGTTGGTTTATTATAAAAAATGCGATATTATACTATAGTTAATTTAAAATTTCTTATAGGAGGTCTTGATTTGCAAGACAACAATAAATTTATAAACATTTTTAAATATTTATCAATAGCTGCATTCAGCTCTTTAGCCTTAATATATCTGATTGTAACAATTATTTCGGTGATATCCCATTCACCGTTACAGGTCAAAAATGTTTCTTCCGGCTGGATTGACTCCAAAGGCAATGAAACAACTTTAGATAACATAAGTATATCAAAATATTCAACAGAACACTCCCTTAATGCTTCTCTTACATATACTTTATCGGGAAATGACGAATCTATAATATTCCGTGCCAGAAATGTTTTTGCAGATATCTACGTCAATGGTGAGCCTGTTTCCATAGACAGCTATGAACAATCTAAAATATTTGGAAAATCACCCGGAAGCAGATGGCACATTACCTCACTTCCATATTCCGATGAGCCTGTAACAATACAGATAACTGCTACACCTTGTTTTAATGATTCAAAAGGAATAATAGATAATATTTATATAGGAAAAACAGCAGACATTTATAAAAAAGTCACACTGACAAGAATTATTGATTTTTGTATAAGCATGATTCTGTATTTTATAGGAGTTATACTGCTGATAATTTACATAATTCTTCATAAAAAATATCATCTTTCCAAGGATTTATTATATCTTGGACTGGCAACATTTATCAGTGCACAATGGTGTGCCTGCGAAAGTCTGTTATGGCAGCTGTTTGCAGGACATTCGGAAGCATTTCACCTTATAAGCTACTTATCAATAATCATGCTTCCTATACCATTTGCCATGCTTGCGCTTTACAGACTTGGTGACAAATATAAAATTTCAACAAGAATATACGCAATAGCTGTTTTTCTTAACTTTTTCATTTCAAGCTTCCTGCATTTAACAGGAATTCTTGAATTTCACTATACGATTAAGTTTTCACATGCTTTATTGCTTATTTTACTTCCTGTTGGATTTATTATTCTTGAAAGTTATACATCAGCCAATAATACTTTAAAGAAGAAGCACACCATAATAATCCTTGGTTCATTTATTCTTCTTGCACTGTTTACGGTCAAAGGCTTTTATCAGTACAGCACCGGACAATATGGAAATTATTCTTCATATATAAGAATCGCGATAATCTGTTTCCTTGTCTGCCTTGCTATTTATCAGTTAAGCTACATGTCTTATGTTTACAGTAAAAGCAGAAAAGCTGACCTTATGCACATTCTTGCAATTACTGATAACACAACCGGCTTATATAACAGAACTGCTTTCAAGGAGGACGAAGCCAAATATAACGAAATTCTCGGAAAAGACCGTCATATCGGAATTATACAGTTTGATGTTAATAATTTAAAAAAGACTAATGATACCTATGGTCACGAATATGGCGATATGCTCATAAAAACTGTCGGAGAAGGCCTGAAAAAATGTTTTGGGGAATATGGAAAATGTTACCGTATGGGTGGTGATGAATTTATGGTTGTACTCGACGGAATAATTCCTAATGCAGATTACGATACAGGCATTAACAACCTGAAGCTTTATTGTGATGAAATTAACAGACAGAAAAAGCTGCCACTTCCACTCGTCATTGCACATGGTTTTGTAATTGCCAAAGGCGGTAACAATCTTACTGCTGCAATGGAAGAAGCTGACTTACTTATGTATAAAAATAAGCGTATGTTAAAGCAGCAGACATAATATTGACGTTTAAACATTTTTTGAGTATCATCTAAGCTGCTTAGATAACAACACAGAACGTGTACAGAAATGAGGATTTAATATGAAAAAGAAATTAACAGCACTAATCATGTGTATGTCTCTCCTTCTGACAACCGGATGTTCAGGGTCATTAAAGACACTACGTTTCGGTGCCGCTGATATCGGAGGAATGTACTACTCTTTTGCAACTACATATACATCATATGCTTCAAAAGATAATGATGAACTTAAATTTGACATAAAGACAACTGCCGGTTCTGTTGCGAACCTGCGTCTGCTCTCCGGCAGATATATTGACCTTGGAATAGCACAAGCTGATTTGATTGATGCTGCATATAACGGAACAGGTGACTTTAAAGAAAATTCCTACCGAGGATATAAAGCTATCGGAAATCTTTATACAGAAGCCTGCCAGATAATTGTACGGAATGATTCAGACATCACTTCAATAGATGATTTACAGGGAAAGACCGTTAGTATCGGTGCCAGCGAATCAGGAACTGAACGCAATGCCAATTTAATCTTACAATTAAGCGGACTTACCAATGATTTTATAAGGACTGTCAATCTGGATTATACAGAGGCTGCTGACAAGTTAAAGAATAAAGAAATTGATGCATTTTTCTGTACAGCAGGAACAAGAACAACAATAATAGAAGAATTAACAAGACAATGCGATATAAGACTTATAAGCATTGACAATAAATGTATTGGCAGACTTACTTCTGCTTACCCTTACTACAGCGAATATACAATTCCTGCAAACACATATACAGGACAGAATTATGATATAAAAACAATCGGTGTTAATTCTGTTCTACTCGCTTCAGATAAATTGCCAAATGACACAGTTAAACTGCTTACAGATATTTTATTCAAACACGCAAATGATATCCAGTATTCAACATCACTTGATACCAGACCTGACAGGAAATATGCTACTGACGGAATAACCATTCCTTTTCATCCCGGCGCAGTTTCTTACTATGAAGAACACGGAATCAAGGTTACTTCAGAATAATGCTTTGAACGCATAAATAAAACACAAAAATAGCTGAAATGAGGTTAACTATGCAAATACAATTAGATATGTATCAGACACTTGCCGCCGCTGTTGTTGTCCTGATGCTTGGAACATTTTTGAAAAAAAGAATACATTTTCTTGAAAAATTCTGTATACCCTCACCTGTAATCGGAGGTATCTTATTCGCCATACTTACATGTATATGCTTTGAAACAGGAATTGCAGAATTCAGCTTTAATGACACATTAAAAGAAGTATGTATGGTATTCTTCTTTACTTCTGTTGGTTTTCAGGCTAACTTAAAAGTACTTAAAAAAGGAGGCAAATCCCTTGCAGTATTTTTAGGACTTGTTATCACTTTAATTTTAGCGCAGAACCTTTTAGCAGTTGGTCTTTCAAAGCTTCTTGGTCTTAACTCTTTAATCGGCATGTGCACAGGTTCAATTCCTATGGTTGGTGGACATGGTACTGCCGGAGCATTTGGACCGGTACTTGAAGATTTTAACATTTCCGGTGCGACAACAATCTGTACTGCTTCCGCAACCTTCGGACTTGTTGCAGGAAGCCTTATAGGTGGTCCTTTAAGTAAAAGACTTATAGAAAAAAAGAATCTTTTATCAACCGCTGTTGCAGAAGACGACAGCCTTCTTGTTGAAGATGAAAAGAAACATGAGCGTCATACAAATATGTATGCAGCTGCTGTATTTCAGCTTATTATAGCAATCGGACTTGGAACAATTATTTCATGGATGCTTACACAGACTGGACTTACATTTCCTATTTATATCGGTGCAATGATTGCCGCTGCGCTTATCCGTAACATTGTAGAATACACAGGCAAATATACAATACACATGGGTGAAATTAATGACTTAGGTGGTATCTGTCTTTCATTATTCCTTGGTATGGCTATGATAACACTTAAACTTTGGGAGCTTGCTTCTTTAGCTCTCCCACTCATAATATTATTAACAGCACAGGTAGTTCTGATTAGTATATTTACATATTTTATTGAATTTAATATTATGGGAAGAGATTATGATGCTGCTATTCTTGTAGCAGGTACATGTGGTTTCGGTATGGGTGCCACACCTAATGCCATGGCAAACATGCAGGCTGTATGTGACAAGTACGCTCCTTCCGTTAAGGCTTATCTTTTAATCCCACTGGTCGGAAGTTTATTTGCAGATTTCTTAAACAGCCTTGTTATAACATTTTTTATTAATATCCTGTAACATTTTAAACAGAAAAGAGGATTAATATGTTTAATTTTTTTAAGAAAAATAAAGATAATGCCCCTAAGAAAAACTACAATTTAGAATATGACAATCTGGCAATTCCCGAAATTAAGATTCATAAGAACCATGATAAAATAAATGATAACGATAACACTCACGAAAGCAATAATGAAACCAATAATGACGAAGCTCATAATAAAAAAACAGATGTAACTTATGACAGTGTTGCTATTCCTGAGGTACATATAAGAAAGAAAAACTAACAACCCTTTTTATTTAAACATACAACACGGGGATGTCGCCTCAACGATTTTCAATCGTTAAAGCGACATCCCCGTGTTTTTGGGGGTATAGGACAAAAAGTGTGGGTTATTTTTTGTTGCAGACCCATTGTCTTTGATGTAATTTTAACCAGCCTGGTTGATGGATCATTATAATAATCCGAAAATCATTTAAATTTATTATTTATTTGATTTGTTCTCTTCAAAGGTCTTTCTGCCCTCAGCAACTCCGGCTTTAATTCCTGCGGCTGCTGCAACTGCAACTTCCCTGCCTACTCTTGCTGCCTCTTTTCCTACCTTAACAGCCTCTTTGGCAACTTCTTTTCCAACCTTTGCAGCCTCACCGGCAAACTGCTTAGCCTTATCCTTAATTTCATCAGTATTTATAGCTGACTTCTCATCTTCAGCACTTGCACTGTTCTCCTCTGCGATTGCAGCCTGTGCTGCTGCAAGTCTTGCAATAGGTACTCTGAATGGTGAGCAGCTCACATAATCAAGCCCAATCTTGTGGCAGAATGCAACTGATGAAGGATCTCCACCATGCTCTCCACAGATACCTATGTGAAGATTCGGATTAACTGGTCTTCCAAGCTTTATTGTCATCTCCATAAGCTTGCCTACACCATTCTGGTCAAGCTTTGCAAATGGGTCATTCTCAAATATCTTAGATTCATAGTATGCATTAAGGAACTTACCTGCGTCATCTCTTGAAAATCCGAATGTCATCTGTGTAAGATCGTTAGTACCAAAGCAGAAGAAATCAGCTTCCTTAGCAATCTCATCAGCAGTAAGTGCAGCTCTTGGAATCTCAATCATAGTACCAACTTCGTATTCAAGGTCGATTCCTGCTGCTTTAATCTCTTCATCTGCTGTCTCAACAACAGTCTTCTTTACATACTTTAATTCCTTAACCTCACAGATAAGCGGAATCATAATCTCCGGCTTAACATTCCAGTCAGGATGTGCCTTCTTAACATTGATTGCAGCTCTTATAACAGCTCTTGTCTGCATCTTGGCAATCTCTGGATATGTTACTGCAAGACGGCATCCTCTGTGTCCCATCATTGGATTAAACTCATGAAGACTTGCAATAATATTCTTAATAGTCTCTACTGACTTGCCCTGTGATTCAGCTAACTTCTTAATATCTTCTTCCTCTGTAGGAACAAATTCATGAAGAGGTGGATCAAGGAATCTGATAGTTACAGGATTACCTTCAAGTGCCTCATAAAGTGCTTCGAAATCTCCCTGCTGATATGGCAGAATCTTATCCAGTGCTGCTTCTCTTTCTTCTACGGTATCAGAACATATCATTTCCCTGAATGCTGCAATTCTGTCTTCCTCAAAGAACATATGCTCAGTACGGCAAAGTCCGATACCTTCTGCACCAAGCTCTCTCGCTTTCTTGGCATCCTTAGGTGTATCTGCGTTAGTACGAACTTTTAACTTTCTGTACTTATCAGCCCACTCCATAACTCTTCCAAACTCTCCTGCAATCTTGGCATCAACCGTAGGAATCTGTCCATCATATATGTTGCCTGTTGTACCATCAATAGATATATAATCTCCTTCATGGTATTCCTTGCCTGCAAGTGTGAACTTCTTATTAGCTTCATCCATTGCAATATCACCACAGCCAGATACACAGCAGGTTCCCATACCTCTTGCAACAACCGCTGCATGGCTTGTCATACCTCCTCTTACAGTAAGAATACCCTGTGAAGCCTTCATACCTGTAATATCTTCTGGCGATGTCTCAAGTCTTACAAGAACAACCTTCTCTCCTCTTGCATTCCACTCTTCTGCGTCTTCTGCTGAGAAAACAATCTTACCACATGCAGCGCCAGGAGATGCTCCAAGACCTCTTCCTGCTGGAGTTGCAGCCTTAAGTGCAGCTGCATCAAACTGAGGATGAAGAAGTGTATCAAGATTACGAGGATCAATCATTGCAACTGCTTCCTTCTCTGTTCTCATCCCCTCATCTACAAGGTCGCATGCAATCTTTAATGCTGCCTGTGCTGTTCTCTTACCATTACGTGTCTGTAACATGAACAGCTTGCCATGCTCTACTGTAAATTCCATATCCTGCATATCTCTGTAATGCTCTTCAAGTGTTGCACACACCTTCTTAAACTGTTCAAATGCTTCAGGGAACTTCTCACTCATTTCCTGAATATGCATTGGAGTTCTTACACCGGCAACAACATCTTCGCCCTGGGCATTAGTAAGGAATTCTCCAAAAAGTCCCTTAGCTCCTGTTGCAGGATCTCTTGTAAATGCAACACCTGTACCACAGTCATCACCCATATTACCAAATGCCATAGACTGTACATTAACTGCTGTACCCCATGAATAAGGAATATCATTGTCCCTTCTGTATACATTAGCTCTAGGGTTGTCCCATGAACGGAATACAGCCTTAATAGCTCCATATAACTGTTCCTTAGGATCATCAGGGAAATCCTTTCCTATCTTAGACTTATATTCTGCCTTAAACTGTGTTGCAAGCTCCTTAAGATCATCAGCAGTAAGCTCTACATCAAGCTTAACTCCTCTTTCTGCTTTCATCTTATCTATAAGCTCTTCAAAATATTTCTTGCCAACTTCCATAACTACATCTGAGTACATCTGGATAAATCTTCTGTAGCAGTCCCAAGCCCATCTTGGATTGCCTGACTTTTCTGCAATTACATTAACAACATCTTCATTAAGTCCAAGATTAAGGATTGTATCCATCATACCAGGCATAGAAGCTCTTGCACCGGAACGAACTGATACTAACAAAGGATTCTCCTTATCACCAAACTTCTTTCCGGTGATATTCTCCATCTTCTCAATATGTTCGTTAATCTGTCCCATAATCTCAGGATTAATCTCACGACCATCTTCATAATACTGCGTACATGCTTCTGTAGTTATCGTAAATCCCTGTGGAACAGGAAGTCCGATATTAGTCATCTCCGCTAAATTAGCGCCTTTTCCTCCAAGAAGTTCACGCATATCTGCATTACCTTCTGTGAATAAATAAACCCATTTCTTTCCCATTGCATTTCCTCCAATAAATATATTCTGTTGTTCCTGATTAAGTTGTTAAAATTATAACATACCTCAGTATAACATGCAACCAAATTGTACTTTTTCAGATACAATTTTAACAAGATACTATTGTCCGCATTTACATAGTATGCAAAATATGGCAAAATATTCTTGTTTTGGCTGTACAAGCACATTTTTGTACAGAATACAGAATATTATATTCGCTATTAGGTAACGACTATTTTGTATTAAATATATTTATATGGAGGAAAATAAAATGATAAATACTTCTTCACTTCCTAATGACCCGGTTATGCTTTTAAGCTTTATAAATACACAGCTGCGCGATAATTATCCTGACCTTTCCGAACTGTGCAAATCATATATGGTAAATGAAAAAGACATAGTCAATAAACTAATGTCTATCGACTATGCCTATGATAAAAATATTAATCAATTTGTATAATTAACGTTTCTTAGCTCTTGCTACTAACTTTCCGTCTATAAGGTCTATTTCAATTTCATCACCTGTATTGATATTACCTTCAAGGATAAGTTTGGCAGCAAGTGTCTCAACTGTCTTTTGAACATATCTCTTAAGTGGTCTTGCGCCATACATTGGGTCAAATCCGTTTTCCACTATAAAATCCTTGGCTGCATCAGTAAGTACTATTTCAAGTTCCTTATCTGCAAGTCTCTTATTAACATCTGCAACCAGAAGATTAATAATATTGCTGATATTATCCTTTGTAAGCGGCTTAAACATAATTATCTCATCAAGACGGTTAAGGAATTCAGGTCTGAAATGATTCTTTAAATCTCCCATAACTGCATCCTCAGCCTCTTTACTGATTGAACCGTCTGCATTAATGCCGTCTAACAGATAAGATGAACCAATATTACTTGTCATAATAATTATAGTGTTCTTAAAATCAACTGTTCTTCCCTGCGAATCTGTTATACGTCCATCATCCAGCACCTGTAAAAGTACATTAAATACATCAGGATGTGCCTTTTCCACTTCATCAAAAAGAACAACTGAATATGGCTTTCTTCTTACTGCCTCAGTAAGCTGTCCGCCTTCATCATATCCTACATATCCCGGAGGCGCTCCGATAAGTCTGGATACTGAATATTTCTCCATGTACTCGGACATATCAAGCCTTACAATATTGGATTCATCATCAAACAGGCTTTCTGCAAGTGCTTTGGCAAGTTCTGTCTTACCTACACCGGTAGGACCTAAGAACAGGAATGAACCTATTGGCTTGGTTGGGTCTTTAATTCCTGCCTTTGATCTTATAATGGCTTCTGTAACCTTGGTTACACCCTCATCCTGACCTATAACTCTCTTATGAAGCTGTTCATCAAGATTAAGTGTCTTCTGCCTCTCTGATTCACTCAATTTGCTTACTGGAATACCTGTCCACCTTGATATAATCTTGGCAATCTCTTCCTCCGTAACACTCTCGTGAACGAGACTCATATCTTTCTTGCTTACCTTCTCTTCGGCTTCCCTTAACTGCTTCTGTATACTTGGAAGTTTACCGTACTGAAGTTCAGCAGCCTTATTAAGATCATAATCTCTCTTAGCCTGTGCTATCTGTGTATTTACCTGATCTATCTCTTCCTTTAACTTGCTAATCTGGTCAACTGATGACTTCTCGCTGTCCCATTTTGCCTTCTGTGTATTAAAATCAGAACGCAATTCTGAAAGTTCTTTTTGTAATGCATCCAGTCTTTCCTTACTAAGATTATCGGTTTCTTTCTTAAGTGCAGCCTCTTCTATTTCCATCTGCATTATCTTACGTCTCATTTCATCCAGTTCTGCCGGCATTGAATCAAGCTCTGTTTTAATCATTGCACACGCCTCATCTACAAGGTCAATGGCTTTATCCGGAAGAAACCTGTCTGATATATATCTGTCTGATAATGTTGCAGCACTTACTAATGCACCGTCTGTTATCTTAACTCCATGGAATACTTCATATCTGTCCTTAAGACCTCTTAAAATTGAGATTGTATCTTCAACTGTAGGTTCATCTACCATAACCGGCTGAAAACGTCTTTCAAGAGCAGGATCTTTTTCTATATATTCCCTATGCTCATCAAGTGTTGTAGCACCTATACAATGAAGCTCACCTCTTGCAAGCATTGGTTTTAACATATTTCCGGCATCCATAGCACCTTCTGTCTTACCTGCACCAACTATGGTATGAATTTCATCGATAAATAATATAATCTGCCCTTCAGATTTCTTAACTTCATCAAGTACAGCTTTAAGCCTTTCCTCAAATTCACCACGATATTTGGCTCCTGCAACAAGTGCGCCCATATCAAGTGCAAATAATTTCTTATCTTTAAGACCTTCCGGCACATCTCCTCTTACTATTCTCTGTGCCAGACCTTCTACTACTGCTGTTTTACCAACACCGGGTTCACCGATAAGTACCGGATTATTCTTGGTCTTACGTGAAAGAATACGGATAACATTTCTTATTTCATTATCTCTGCCTATAACAGGATCAAGCTTTCCGTCCTTTGCCCTTTCAACCAGATCAGTTGCATATTTACTAAGTGTATCATAGGTTGCCTCAGGATTATCCGATGTAACCTTCTGGCTGCCTCTTACAGTTGCCAATGCAGAAAGAAATGTTTCCCTGTTAATGCCATATGTCTTAAATAGCTGTTTTACAGCTTTATTAGGTGCTGCAATCATAGCCAGCATAAGATGTTCTACAGAAACATATGCGTCTCCCATTCTCTTAGCTTCATCTTCGGCATTAACAAATACTTTATTAAGGTCATTGCTTACATATAACTGAACATTTCCTGAAACTTTAGTTTTCTGTGAAAGAAGTGTTTCTATATTCTGTATAAATGCTTCTTTATTAATGTTCATTTTTTCTATCAGATTAGCAATCAGGCTGTCTTCAATAGTCATAAGACTATATAAGAAATGTTCCTGGTCGATTTCCTGATTACCATAATCATAAGCAATCTTCTCGCATCCGTTAACGGCCTCAATGGACTTCTGTGTAAATTTGTTGATGTTCATATGACTACCTCCCGATTTATTTATCATATTATCTATATTTAACAGTTTTACCTGTTGATTATGTTTTATCACCCATTATTAGCACTGTCAATAGGTGAGTGCTAATTATTTTATTAAAAAAATATAAAGACAGATTTCATAGTATTTTCATATCATCTGTCTTTATATATATGCAACATTATTTTTCAAAAATATTCTTCACAAATATAGCACAACCCCTACCATAAACATCTTCTCATTATATTCTATCTTCATGTCTCCATTATACTTTTTTGCAATTCGCTTAATGTTTTCTAAGCCATATCCATGATTTTTACTTTTCAAACTTACTATTTTTTCCATTTTCTTTTTTTATTTTACTACCGTAACATAATATGTATCATCAATAAAATTCCCATTATCATCTACTGCTTCTTCCACATTCTTATAATAATTAATTTCAATTCCATTTTATCTGTGGTATAATCTTCAAATCTAGTCTTTTTTCCTTCTTTGTCAGTTGTATCCCCATCACTTACAATATTATTTCCACTATTATCAAATAGTTCTATTTTCCCCATTTTTATGGTAATAACAACTGCTATTAATAATACCAATATTGTTATTATTGATACAATTTTATTTTTCATAGCGCCCTCCATGTTGTAAAAAATATTATTTAAAACAAATATTTGTTATATTTATAATAACACTTTTTTACCATATTTTTTCATACCACGCATAAAAAGTGTTCAATCAAGCATATTTGGACAATTAAACTAAAAAAAGGCTGCCACACTAATTTCTCAGTGCGGCAGCCTCTTAATTTAGTGTATAAAATTTGTAAAAACGTACTCTCTTTTCTTAGGCATTTCAATTCCCATCTGCATTGCAACATTCTTGCAATTAATGAAAAAAGCCATATTTTCTCCTAGAACCTGCATAACCTGCATTCCTTCCAAATCCTGTCGTACTTCATCAGGATTGGCTCCATGAACCATATTCCAATATCTCGATGTAACAATAGGCATTTGCATAAGTCCAAAATATTTATTCATCTGGTCCCACGTTGCAGTAGTTCCAGCTCTTCTTGCGGACATAACTGCTGCCGCCGGCTTTAAACGAAATCTGTTTCCGCCTCCATTTAAATCAGCATAAAAAACTCTGTCCATAAATGAAGTGATAGCACCTGTTGCGCCTCCCCAGTGTACCGGTGAACCAAATACAAATCCGTCATAGTCTCCTGCAATATCAAGAAATTCATTTACTATATCATTAAAAATACATTTGTTATTCTCTTTGCATTTTTTACATGCAATACATCCTGAAATTGCTTTATTGCCTATCCAGAAAATGTCGGTATCAATACCATTTTCATTAAGTGAATCTGACACTTCACACAATGCTGTATATGTGCACCCCTCTTTATGAGGGCTGCCATTAACTAATAATTCTTTCATGTATGTCTCCATTCAACATTTCTATAAGTCAGGACTCTATTTGCTAAGTTTTAATGATTTAACCCAATTAGAAACTTCACTTGATGATGCTCCTGAACTAAAACGCTGACCTTCCTGCCAGTTACCTGTTCCAGCCATTTTCTGTAATAAATTACCACTATCACCTATTCCGGATGAAGAAGATGTACAGAATGGAATAACTGTTTTTCCTGTGAAATTGTTACCTTTTACAAAATTATTAACAGGCCATGCAGCAATCCACCACCATATTGGATAACCAATAAATACAGTATCATAAGACTCCCAGTTGTCCGGTATGACCTTTGTAAGTTCTACATTTCTAAGTCTTTCATCATTGTGTTCCTTAGAAACACGGCTGTTCTTATTATTCCAGTTAAGGTCGTCACTTGTGTAAGGATTTACCGGTGTTATTTCAAATATATCTGCATCTGCTGTTTGAGCTATAGTCTGTGCTACTGCCTTGGTACTTCCTGTTGCTGAATAATATACAACAAGTGTTTTCTTACCTGTAGATGAAGTATTTGATGCTGTACCTGATGCAGTACTTTCTTCTCCCTTTACATCAGATATTGTTGAATTATTGTTTGCTTCTGAATTATTTCCTGTACTTTTATTATCAGCAGTTGTTCCACAGCCTGTAAATAATCCTAATGCCATAACAAATGTAATCATGATACAAATTAACTTTTTCATATTAGTTTTTCTCATTTTTTTCATTCCTTTCCTTATTGTCTTTTATTACCAGTTTTTCTTTTCTTTAGAACTGTCATGATTATTTTTTCTTTCTTCTACCATCTTTACAAACCATTCAACCATCTTAGGATCCTGATGTGAGAAGAATGCGCTTTCCTTCTTATCAAGCTCTGCTATTGTATTCATATCTTCCTCAGAAAGAGTGAAGTCAAATACATTGAAGTTCTCTTCCATTCTCTCTATATGAGTTGACTTAGGAATTACAACGACTCCTCTCTGGATATGCCAGCGAAGCATAACCTGTGCTGGTGTCTTTCCGTACTTCTCTGCAATCTTAGCAATAACAGGATTATCAAATGTGCCTCCTCTTCCTTCCCCGAATGGAGCCCATGCCTCAAGCTGTATTCCATATTTGTCAGCCCATTCTTTCATTTCTTTCTGCTGGTTAAAGATATGTGTTTCTACCTGATTAACCATTGGTTTAATTCTGTTAAATGAAGCAAAATCCACCATTCTGTCAACATAGAAATTAGATATTCCTATTGCTCTTATTTTACCCTCATCATATAAATCCTCTAATGCATGATATGCACCATATGCATCAGAAAATGGCTGGTGAAGAAGAACTAAATCAATATAATCTGTCTTTAACTTCTTCATAGACTCAAGAACAGATTTCTTAGCCTCCTCATATCCATAATGCTCAATCCATACCTTAGTTGTGAGGAAAATCTCTTCTCTTGGAATTCCAGACTTGGCAATCGCATTACCAACCTCTTCCTCATTAAAATAACTCTGTGCTGTATCTATTGCCCTGTAACCTGTTTTAAGTGCATCAAGAACACATCTCTCACACTCATCTTTAGTTACCTGATAAACTCCATAACCCAATATTGGCATCTTAACTCCATTGTTCAAAGTTACATATTCCATATTAATCCTCATTTCTGCGCACCTTTTTATTTCTACATATCGGAAGTAGATTTTCTAAAACATTTATAACACCTATACCTAACTTTAGGTCAATAGGTTATCATAAATTATTTATATTTTTATTATAAAAAAGAGACTCCTTCATGTACCGCCCCAACAGCCAGACCTGAAAATCTAACTTTTAGTGGGTACCTCATAAGAAGTCTCTCTTTGTTAACAAGCATTAACATTTAAGTTATATCTGTATTTCTACCTTTTTACTATTATCCTTTAACCACCACAATTTATTAAAGTAATTATATTATAGAATTAACCCATTCAGCAACATCTTTATCTGATACTCTGTTTAAAACCTTTTCTGATACAAATTCAGCTGAAGCTGCCACACAAGGTTTTAAATCATTTACAGTCTTTCCAAAGCCGCTTCCTCCTGAAGTTGCAAATAAGGCAATCTTCTTACCTGAAAAATCATAGCTTTCCAAGAATGTCTTAATAATCGCTCTTGAACTTGATATATTTTGCGTGTATAATATTGACAATAACAAAAATCAAGGACAGGTATACTAATAATGTTTTTATCTTTTAATTCAACCAAATCTTTTAAGACTCTGCATAGATTATTTTTACTGGCAGTTATTTTTATTATAATCTCTTTTTTTAATACAAATGTTTATGCCAACACCAATACAAGCAGTAATAATTCAGATACCACTGCCACTGCTACAGCTTCTAAAGTAAACGCTGATTACACTTTGTCCAATGGTGGAAGCATTTCAAGAATGACAGATGGTTCTTATAACACATCAACTTCATTTAACCCTGATGATTCAATAACAGTTACATGCGATACACCTATCCACTATATCTATATCAAATGGAACCGTATTCCGTCAGAATGGACTTTGTCATATGACAACAAGCAGGAAACTCATGGTACTGACGGATTTCTTCACGAATGTATTACTCTTTCAAAGGATGTTACTGAATTCAGTATAACATTTTCATCAAATGAAGCAATCTGCGACATACAGGCTTATTCATCCGGCACACTTCCATCTGATGTACAGCAATGGAACAAGCCTTGTGATAAAGCAGATATTCTCGTATTCTCAACACATGCCGATGATGAAATCTTATTCCTTGGTGGAATCCTTGCAACATACGGAGGCGATAAGGGACTTAATGTACAGGTCGCCTATATGTGTAACTTCTTTTATACAGAAGCATATCGTGAACATGAAAAGCTTGACGGTCTGTGGACAGCAGGAATCAAGCACTATCCTGTAACCGGCGACTTTAAAGATGTAGGTTCAAGAAGTTTGGAGCTTGCCATGAATCAGTATTCTTATGACGATGTAAGTTCTTATGTTATGTCAGTCATACGAAGATTCAAGCCTCTTGTATGCGTATCACAGGATCTTTCCGGTGAATATGGCCATGGAGGACATATGCTCTACGCCAAAGCTGTATCTGAATGTGTCCTTACAAGTAATAACGCAGATTCTTTCAAGGATTCAGCTGATTTGTATGGTGTATGGGATGTTCCTAAGACATATATGCATTTGTATCCCGAAAATAAGATAACTTTACAGCTGCAAACTCCATTAAAAAATATGAATAATCTCACTGCGATAGCTGTTGCACAGAATGCTTATGATATGCACATATCACAGCACAAATGGGATTTTGCAATAACCGATGACGGATATGTTACAACAGGTAATGCAGCTTACAGCTGTTCTGATTTTGGATTATACCGAAGCACAGTAGGTAACGATACCGGAAATGATATTTTAGAAAATATCACAACCTATGAAGAACAGGAACGTATTGAAACCGAACGTATAAGGCAGGAAGAATTAAGCAGGCAGGCCGAACAGGAACAGGATTCAGACAATACAGAGGAAGCTTCAGAGAATGAAAACACACAATCCGGCAGGAAAATGACTACCAGACAGCTTGCTGTAAATTTAATTGCAATATTTATCATTGGAATAATAATTTATTTGCAGTACAGAAAATCCCAGAAAATCTATAATAAAAAGCAATAATAAGCTAACAATATAACCAAAAAGACATTGCAGCTATATAAAATAGCCACAATGTCTTTAAATCATTTATTACAAGCATCCTTAATTAAATTAATCTATAAAGACAACCTAATTATAAGAATGTTTCTTATGCTTTCCTGTGCTCTCTGGCTCATCAATCATATGATTAGCTGTAGCATTAACCTTCTGCATAACCTTTTTCTTCTTTAATGGATGTTTTGGATTCTTATCCATAACAATCGCTCCCTTCATTAATTATTAATATACTGATTAAATCTATTATCCTTCAATAGCAATATATTTATTGCTTTCAACTGCTTTAGCTTCCTTCTTAGGAACTGAAAGTCTTAAAATACCATCTTCATATTTAGCTTTAATATCTTCCTGGGTGATATTCTCACCAACATAGAAGCTTCTGCTCATGGCTCCGGCATAACGTTCCTTACGGATGTACTTGCCTTCCTTATTCTTCTCTTCCTTATCAAGTCCCTTAGATGCGCTTATTGTAAGATAACCATTATCAAGCTGTGCACTGATTTCATCCTTCTTAAAGCCAGGTAAATCAATATCAACTTCATAACTGTCTTTAGTTTCCTTAACATCAGTCTTCATTACATTATTTGCATGCTTACCATATAAAGCTTTGTCGACTTCAGGAAATCCAAAGTCCATCCAATCATCATTAAATAAATTCTCTCCAAAAATACTAGGCATCAACATAAGTCATTCCTCCTTTTAATACATACACTGTTATCATTATCTTGTTACCTTGTTTCTTTGGAACTGGGATGTTTCAGAAACCTTTCAGATACTTTTCTTTACTTTCGTATCCTCTTTTGGTTCCCTTCCTTTGTTCTTGACTATGTTATACATCTTATTATTAGCACTGTCAAGAGGTGAGTGCTAATTATTTTATTAAAAAAGTATAAACTAATTTCTATACTTAAATTCAGAATATTTTTTAATTCTGCTTTGGCAGATATATTCTTACTTCTGTGCCTTTATTTATATCACTTTCATATTCCAGATAACCTGAACACATGCTTCCTATTCGCTCTTTTACATTATCTATTCCAATATGTATTTTATCATCATTATTCATAATGGATGTATCAAAGCCTACGCCGTTATCTTTTATAATTATTTCAATGTACTCTTCCGTTTCTTTGGTCTGTATCTTTATTACACCACCCTCGGTCTTTTTGGTTATACCATGTTTAACCGCATTTTCCACCAATGGCTGTAACGTAAGAGCCGGTATTCTGAAAGCTGAAGTCTCAATATCATATTCCACATTAACCCTGTCACCAAATCTTTTCTTCTCTATTGAAATATAATTCTTAACATGCTCCAGCTCATCAGAAAATGCAATTGGCTTTTTGTATGTAAGTGACTCAATATTTCCTCTTAAATACCTGGCAAACTCATCAATGGTATCTACAGCCATTTTCTGGTCTGTTTTACAAAGATACTTGATTGTTGTCAGCGTATTACTTATAAAATGAGGACCAATCTGGGATATCATTATCCGGGTCTTCAAATCATATATCTCTTTTTCACGTTCCACCAGTGCCTTGTTCTGGCTGACCATTTCCACTATAAAAATAATTACCATAGAAATGCTTATAGCAATATTTACAAGGGATGCTCCATAATAAAACAACAGTATAAATGCAGCTATAGCCGGCAGCACGATGTATGACAGCATAGATATAAATATTTCTTTTTTAATTTTCTTTCTATACTCTATCAACAGCGTAAAATCCATAATCATTATTATAATTGCAAACACAAGTGATAATGGATGCATGGCATTACGATGATAATAATTTTCGCTGTCAAAATAATAATAAAGATTGGTAAACTGGGATATAATCACAAATATTATGCTTACCCCGAATATAATATATGTGCCCCATACTCTGACAGGATATTTTTTCACTGAAAAATATTTAATCAGAATATTCTTATTATTCGCTTTTTCATCAGGGTATATCTGGATACATACATAGATATGATAAAGAAAAACCGCAACATCACTCATTATAAATACAACAAAATTACTTATTCTGACCATGTAATAACCAATTTTGCCTGGATATCCTCTGTATATCCAGGCAAATGCATCCATCAGAAGTAATATTGCCGTACATAATTGCATATAAAGAATAATTCTTCGTCTGTTGCTTTCAAACTTAATTCCGGAATATAAACACACCGCAAATATAAGGCAGAATACAACTCCCCATATCTCAAGTGCTACATGCAATGAACGTACTGTAAACATATTATCTCCAAATTATTTATCAAGCTGTGATGTACAATGAGGACATCTTGTCGCTTTAATAGATATTTTACTACAGCAATATGGGCATTCCTTTGTCTCAGGTGCCTTCTCCTCTTTCTTGCCAAGCTTCTCTGTAGCTGTGTTAATTGCCTTGATAAAGCAGAATATAACTAATGCCATTATAAGGAAATTAATAACTGCTGTAATAAATTTTCCATAATTTAAGGTTACTTCACCTAAAAGGTTAACACTTAATCTGTCAAAATTCATTCCACCGAAAAGTCCAAGTATAGGATTGATAATATCAGATACAAGTGATGAAACAATGCTTGTAAATGCACCACCTATAATGATACCTACTGCCATATCCATGACATTTCCACGACTTATAAATGCTTTAAATTCCTTAAAAAACTTCTTCATAATATAACGCCTCTCCTTTAGTATATTATTTCTTTTAAATCTTTAAGTTCATCAACAATATAGTCAGCTCCTGCATCTTCAAGCTCATTTTCTTCTGCGAAGCCATATCTGACACCTACAGATTCTATTCCCGAAAGCTTAGCTCCGAGAATATCATCCTTTCTGTCGCCAACCATAATTGCATCAGCCTTTACCTCATTAATATCGGATTCATCTATACCATACTTTACACATATCTGTCTTAAAACTTCATCTATGACATCATTTTTATGTCTTCTTTTGCCACCTTCAAGCTCGCTGCCGACTGCTATATCAAAATATTTTTCAATATCAAAATGTTTAAAAATTCTTGGCACATAAATTTCAGGCTTACATGTTGCAAGTGCCACAACAAAACCATTCTCCTTAAGTTCCTTTAAGCAGTCTGTGACTCCGTCAAAAAGATAATTTTCAAATATGCCGATATCATTATATCTCTCACGATACAATGACACAGCCTTTAAAGCATCTTCCTTACTAAGTCCGTAAAACCTTTCAAAGCTTTCATCAAGCGGAGGTCCTATAAATCTTCTTAATGCAGCCTGGCTTTCCTCTTTAATTCCTATCTTTTCCAATGCATATTTAACACTCTTTGTTATTCCTTCACTCGAATCTGTAATTGTACCGTCAAGGTCAAATAAAATGTATTTCTTACTCATTTTTACCGATTGCTTTATAAGCAACTTCCTCCGTTAATTATTATTCATTAGTGATTTATAATCCTCTATAAATATATCACTTATCTTTATGATACTGTCTTTATCATCATCTGAGGATTCATCATACATTGCAACTGTATAAAAGCCGCCCTGCTTAGCAGCAGATATAGCTGTATAAATATCCTCAAACACAACACATTCACAAGGCTTAAATCCAGCTTTATCGGCTGCCCTTAAATAAACATCCGGGAATTTTTTCCCTCTTTGAACTTCATTTGTCTGTGTAAAATCTTCAAAATAATCATATATTCCATTACGCTTTAAGCAATCCTCATAAAGACATCTGTCAGAAGATGTTGCCACTACCATTTTAATATGATTCTCTTTAAGATACTCAAGAAATTCATGAACACCCGGTTTTAATCCTATATGATTGGCATATCCGTCCTTTGCCATCTCAAACCATTCATCCATAACCTCTTTAGGAGTTTCCTTTAAATTATACTTTTCAACCACATATACAGAACCTGTTTCAAAATTATGGGACTTAATCTCCTGTACAAATTCATCTGTAATTTCAAGTCCGTGATTTTTCATAAAATCAATATCTACCTGTTCCCATACCTTAGTTGAATCAAGCAATGTTCCATCAAGGTCAAATATAGCGCATTTAAATCTGTTTAAATCAAGCATACACTCTCCTTTACAAGATACCAACCTGCCATAATTAATATTTACCTCATATACATCTGTATTGTTGCCTATGTATATGTATATTTATATATTATTCTATGTATTATTTTGTAAGCATCTTAATTCTGTTGCTCTTGTCTGTAACTGTTAAAGCATCTGTATACTTCTGTATAAACTCTGTATAATTTTCATTAAGAAGTGTTGATGCAATTGTGCTGTCTGATTCTCCGTTATAAGATCTGTTAATAAAATAAAGGATATAATATTGTCCATTATCGGCATCCTCAATAACAGTTTTGTCTGCTGCCTTACGGGTGTCATCCATAAGCCATTCCTTAGTTACATCTTCCATTCTTGCTGATGTAACCTTACTCTGTAATGAAGATTCATATGATTCGTATGTTGATGCCTCATCTTCTGTAGCATATTTTCTGCATAAATCAGCAAATGAATTCTCGTCTGTAATTGCTGCCTCAAATGAGTCTGCCTTTGTCTTTGCAGCCTTTAAATCATTCTCATCGGTGCTGTCAGCCTTAATTATAAATTCCCTGTAATCAACAAGATCATAATCATATTTATTTTCTTCATAATATGCTTTAATATCACTTTCTGATGCAGCAAGTGTGTCCTGTAATTCTTCCTGATAAGCTGTTGCCTTTAAGTAATCCTTTACATAAGACTGTATGTTATCCTGGGATGCATGGCTTCCAAAAAGCTGCTTATAATAGTCAGATACAGAAGTTCCAGCTTCATCAGCCGAGCTCTTTATATTATCAACAAAATCATTATAATCGCTGTCTGCATTTTTATAGTCAAAGCCATTTTCATCAGCTGCCTTTAATAAACCTTTGATTTCTTTAATTGTATTAACAGTGTTATTCGCAAAATAATCATACCATGTGTAATCAGATGATGACATGTACTCCTGTTTCTTATCTGAAACAGATGTATCATAACCCAGATATGAAGAATAATAATCAAGATATGTCAATGTTCCGTATAAAGTCTGTGACATCTGTGTCTGTTTGCTTATTCCGTAATAAAAGTCAAATTCTCTTTCGCTGACCTTATCATCACCTATCTTAATAAATTCATTATTAATTCTGTTATAAGACATAAACAGATTAACAGCTATAGCTATTACTATAAGTGCTGCTACAACACCACACACACTTTTAACAATAACCTTTCTTCTTGCTTCCTTTTTCTGTTCATCAATTCTTTTCTGTTTTTTTCTGTCGTATCTTGTTACGACCTTGTTCTCTGTTGTTTTATCTGCTTCTTTTGCTGTTTTCTTAACATTTCCAGCCATTATTATATCCTCCGGTTATAAAAATATATATTATTACATATGCAAATTAAAAATTCATCTGTTCTTTAAGTTCATCTAATTCCTTAATCCATATTGATACAGCTGCATCACTAGGCATTCTTAAATCTCCTCTTGGTGATACCGCTACAGAACCAACCTTTGGACCGTCAGGAAGGCATGAACGCTTAAACTGCTGTGCAAAAAATCTCCACACAAATGTACGAAGCCACTTGTAAATAACCTCATCTGAATATTCACCATCAAATGCTTTTACTGCTATTCTGAACAGCTTCGCAGGTCTTACTCCGAATCTTAACATATGATACATAAAGAAATCGTGAAGCTCATATGGTCCAACCAGATCTTCTGTTTTCTGAGCTATTGTTCCATCCTCTTTCGGTGGAAGAAGTTCAGGACTTACAGGTGTATCAAGTACATCAAGAAGTGTATCTGAAAGTTCCTTATTATTACAGGTATCTGCATAATATCTTACCAGATGTCTTACAAGCGTCTTTGGAACTGATGCATTAACACCATACATTGACATATGGTCTCCGTTATAAGTTGCCCAGCCAAGCGCAAGCTCTGACATATCTCCTGTTCCAATAACCATTCCATTTGTCTGATTAGCTATATCCATAAGAATCTGTGTACGTTCTCTTGCCTGACCATTTTCATAAGTCACATCATGTACCGATTCATCATGACCTATATCCTTAAAATGCTGTCTTACAGAAGCAACTATTGAAATTTCCCTGAGTGTAGCACCAAGCTTCTGTGTAAGTTTAACAGCATTATTATATGTTCTGTCTGTTGTTCCAAAACAAGGCATCGTCACACATGTAATACCACTTCTGTCAAGACCTAAAGTATCGAATGCCCTTACAGTAACAAGAAGTGCAAGAGTAGAATCAAGCCCGCCTGATATACCTATAACAGCACTCTTTGCCTTGGTATGTTCAAGTCTTTTCTTTAATCCGTATGTCTGAATATCAAGTATCTCTTCACATCTTAATTCTCTTTCTTTAACATCAGATGGAACAAATGGAGCTTTATCATAATATCTTTCAAGCTTTATGTCTTTAATTATGGTATTCCACATACATTCCCTGTATGAGTCCATGTCAGATGAAGTAACAAAAGTTGTCATCCTTCTTCTTTCAGATACTATTCTTCCTATATCAATGTCCGCATATATACTCTGGTTAGTATATTTACGAGCTTCAGATAAAAGTGAACCGTTCTCACATATCAGGTTATGTCCTCCAAAGACTATATCCTGTGTTGATTCTCCGTTACCTGCACTGGAATATATATATGCACATACAAGCCTTGCTGACTGGCCTTTAACAAGGTCTCTTCTATATACATCTTTACCTATGGTTTCGTTACTTGCCGATAAATTAACCATAACTGTTGCTCCATGCATTGCATGTCCTATGCTTGGTGGAGCCGGTGTCCACAAATCCTCACATATTTCCGAACCGATTTTAATGTTTGGATTTTCTTTGCATGTAAATAAAATGTTACATCCAAAAGGTACTTTTTCCTCACAGCCTTTAATTTCAATATCAATACATTCGTCAAAGCCTTCTGTAAACTGTCTTCTCTCATAGAACTCACCGTAATTAGGTATATTCTTTTTAGGAACAAGACCAAGTATTCTGCCGTTATTAACAGCAGCCGCTACATTATATAACTTACCGTTATACATAAATGGCAGACCGACAAATGTAATTAACCCCTCAAGCTCCTTTGAATATTCTTTAAGCTCTATAAGTCCATCAAGCGCACTGTCTATAAGAAGCTCATGTAAAAACAAGTCATTACATGTATACCCTGTTATACACATTTCAGGAAATACAGCTATTTTAGTATCCTTCTCATATGCTTCTTTCATCAGCATTTTTATATTTGCCACATTAAACTGTGTATCAGCAACCTTTATGTCAGGTGTCATGGCAGCGACCCTTACAAAACCATCCTTCATAACAATCTCCATTCCTGCTCGATTAATCCTTATCATTATAACAAACCGGGTATCTATTTACAAGAAAAGGGAACACAGATTATTCAGTATAATTCTGAACTTTCTGTGTTCCCTTATTAATGTTAATCAGTCTCTATCTTTCCTGTGTATCAGAAAACATTTCCTTAACACTTGTTGCAGCATCCGTAGCCATTTCCTTGGCTCCCGTTGCGGCATCTGTAACTATTTCTTTGGCTCCTGTTGCAGCATCTGTAGCTAATTCCTTAGCTCCTGTTGCAGCATCCGTAACAAGTTCTTCTATTACGCCACCGGTTTTTGACTGTTCTGTTCCTCTATCAGAATTACTCCCGCTTTCAGAATCACTGTTCTTGCCACAGCCGACTAAAGCACATACAAAAACGACAATAAGTGCACAAACGCACAAACATTTTATTTTCTTCATATAAGCCTCCATTTCTAAAAATATGCTTTTACATATTAATTATTGGCATATCCTTTGAAACTTATTCTTATATTTTTATGCTTTTAAATGATGGCTTAAATATCTTAATACCTTAACAACATTTGTTATCAAATATTCCTATGCCTTTAACTGGTGGCTTAAATACTTGTACAGTACTGCTGTAAGGAAGCCATCAACCGTAGCTTTTATAAGATTAAACGGTGCAACTGCAATTGCAACAAATGTAAATAAATCATTTATCGATGAATTAATCTTATTTCCCATCGCAATAAAACTTTCTATTGGCATTCCATATAATTCCGAATATTTAGGAAGCAGATAAAATGCATTCAATAAAGTACCCGAAATTATAAGTATTATTCCACCTGCAATTAAGGAAATCACAGCCATCTTCTTAGTCTTATTGAAATGATAAATAACAGAAGCAGGAACTACATAGCAGCATCCCAGTATGAAGTTTGCAAAGTCACCCACAAATGCGGTTGTTGTTCCCTTCATACAGAAATGAAGTATTACCTTAACAGCTTCTATAAGAACTCCGGCACATGGACCAAGCATAAATGAACCTATAAGAACAGGAACTTCTGAAAAATCCATTTTATAAAAACCCGGAGCTATAATTGCAATAGGAAAATCAAAATACATCAATATTACAGCTATTGCCGAAAGCATTGCCATTATGACAATCTTGTTTACTTTGGTTTTATCCGAAGAAAACTTTTTATGATTTCTTTTTTCGATGATAACCTCGCAAAGCCTTGCCACTCCGTACACTGCTGCCATCATAATCAAAGAAATTATAACAAATGATATATTTTTCTCTAAAGTTTCTAATAAATTGCTCATAAACTCTTTTCCATTTAACGATTATTATTTATCTGTTTATTCTTTTTCTATTCCTGCTATATCAGCAACGCTTACCTTAAGAACTCTGTGTCCGTCAAGTAATTTGTTCTGAATTTTGTAGAATGAAACAACCGGCATGCTCTTTCCTTCCTTTGTCAGAAATTCATGTCTGTAACATGTGTATCTGTGTTCTATAAACTTCTCTCTTAACACTGTTATTATTTCATCATATTCTACGTCAGGAACAAACTGTTTAAAAACAAGACCGGCCTTAACATCCTCCTCTGTGTAACCAAGAAGCGATGTAAAACCTTCATCTATCTCTATTATCTTGCCACTTCTCATTTCCATTGAAAACTGTGTAAATGGTACTGATATCATAGTTGATTTTGCCATACTGCTATACCTCTTTTCTATGCATATTCTACTTTACTAAAGTAGACAGTCTGTCTGTTACCTGTTCAAGCATCTGTGTATATTTTACCAGCTTAGCCTTCTCTTCGTCAATCTTTGACTGAGGAGCTTTTGATGTAAACTTCTCATTGTTAAGCATTCCGTTACATCTCTTGATTTCGCCCTGTAATCTTGTTTCTTCTTTCTTAAGTCTTTCGATTTCCTTGTCAATATCAACAAGCTCTGCAAAAGGAATATAGATAACAGCATCAGGTATAACTGTTGAAACAGCATCCTCAGGTATTCCCGCTTTATCTGACTGAACCTTTACATCACTTGCGTATGCAAGTGTTCCAAAGAAGCCAAGTGAATTATTAAATATATTTTTAACATCATCACTTGCTGAAACAACATATACAAGAGCCTTACGGCTAGGTGCAACATTCATATCGGCACGAAGATTTCTTATATTGCGTACAGCTTCCTTAATTGTCTCAATAGCCTTTTCCTCTGCTGCAAAATTATTGGCATCATCATATACAGGCCATGAAGAAATCATAATTGACTCCTCTTCATCCTGAATATTGCAGAAGATTTCCTCTGTAATAAATGGCATATATGGATGAAGTAACTTAAGTGCATCAATAAGAACTGTCTTTAATGTCCATATAGCTGCGCTCTTAGTATCATCCTCGTCATTGTAAAGTCTAGGCTTAACCATCTCAATATACCAGTCACAGAATTCTTCCCAGATAAAGTCATTAAGCTTTGAAACAGCGATACCAAGTTCGTACTTCTCCATATTATCTGTAACTTCTTTGATAAGACCGTTCATTTTAGAAAGAATCCACTTATCAGCATCTGTTAAGTTCGCTGGTCTTGCATCTGTAGCCTTAATCTTATTATCAGGGTCATTCATCATAATGAATCTTGAAGCATTCCATACCTTGTTTGCAAAGTTACGACTTGCCTCAACTCTTGACCAATAGAAACGCATATCATTACCAGGTGCATTTCCTGTAATAAGAGTGTATCTTAATGCATCTGCACCATATTTATCAATTACTTCAAGTGGGTCGATACCATTTCCTAATGATTTACTCATCTTTCTTCCCTGGTCATCTCTTACAAGTCCATGGAATAATACCTTACCAAATGGCTTCTTGCCCATATGCTCATATCCTGAGAATATCATTCTGATTACCCAGAAGAATATAATATCATATCCTGTTACAAGCACATCTGTAGGATAGAAGTAATCAAGCTCAGGTGTCTTTTCAGGCCAGCCAAGTGTTGAGAATGGCCATAATGCTGATGAGAACCATGTATCAAGTGTATCAGGGTCCTGCTCAACATTAGTGCTTCCACACTTAGGGCATGTGCATACAGCCTCTCTTGAAACTGTCATCTCACCACAATCCTTGCAGTAATATGCAGGAATTCTGTGTCCCCACCAGAGCTGTCTTGAAATACACCAGTCTCTGATATTGTCTGTCCAGTTATAATATGTCTTATCCATAGAAGCTGGAATAAGTTCAATATCACCATTCTTAACACCTTCAACAGCAGGTTTAATAAGCTCATCCATCTTAACGAACCACTGCTGCTTAATCATTGGCTCAACAGTTGTCTTACATCTGTCATGAGTACCAACATTATGTGTATGATCTTCAACTCTTACAAGAAGTCCAAGTGCATCAAGATCAGCAACCATAGCCTTTCTTGCTTCATATCTGTCCATACCTGCATACTTACCACCAAGATTGTTGATTGTAGCATCATCATTTAAAATGTTAATCTCAGGTAAGTTGTGTCTTTTACCAACTTCAAAATCGTTAGGGTCATGTGCAGGAGTAATCTTAACAACACCTGTACCAAATTCCTTATCAACATAAGAATCTGCAATAATTGGTATTGTTCTGTCTGTAAGAGGAAGTTCAACCTCTTTTCCGATAAGGTCTGTGTATCTTTCATCATCAGGATTAACAGCCAAAGCTGAATCTCCGAGTAATGTCTCCGGTCTTGTTGTAGCAATCTCAACAAATCTTCCCGGCTCACCAACTACAGGGTAGTTAATATGCCAGAAATGTCCGGCCTGTTCCTCATGCTCAACCTCTGCATCAGATATAGAAGTATTGCAGACAGGACACCAGTTTACAATTCTAGAGCCCTTATATATAAGTCCTTTTTCATAAAGCTTAATGAATACTTCCTGAACAGCCTTAGAACAGCCTTCATCCATAGTGAATCTTTCTCTGTCCCAGTCACATGAAGAACCAATCTTCTTTAACTGGCTTGTGATAGTTCCACCGTATTCTTTCTTCCATTCCCATGTTCTCTTTAAGAAGCCTTCTCTTCCGAGTTCATGCTTATCAATTCCTTCTTCTTTAAGAGCATTAGTAACCTTAACCTCTGTTGAAATTGAAGCATGGTCAGTACCTGGAATCCAAAGTGCCTCAAATCCCTGCATTCTCTTAAATCTGATAATAATATCCTGCATGGTATTATCAAGGGCATGTCCCATATGAAGCTTACCTGTAATATTTGGAGGTGGCATAACAATAGTAAATGGTTTCTTGTCTCTGTTTACTTCTGCATGAAAATATTTCTTTTCAAGCCACTTCTGGTATAATCTGTCTTCAATTTCTGACGGATTATAATTCTTTTCCAATTCCTTGCTCATTATAATTCTCCTTTTAACAAGTATTACATAACCACATATAACATAAAACTATACGTTATCCGAAGTTATGCATAAAAACGCCCTTTGCAGGGCTTTATCAACTCTGCAAAGGGCGTAAATAAATCTATTAACGCGGTACCACCTTTGTTTTAATTATGCATAAGCATAATCCTTCATTATCCTTTAACGCAGGAATACGGTAAAACCTATTCAGTCCAAAATATATATTACTTTATTATACATTACAACGTACAATAAACTTTCACAGACCGGTTCTTAGTCTTACTGCCAGAAAGCTACCTTCAATGCTCCTTATGTTAAATCACCTTACAGCCAGTGGATGATTCTCTCTTAAACCAGTAAGCATTTACTCCTCTTTCTCATTGCATTTCTAATATTAAAATATTTCTACAACATAATAATATGATTTTGCGGAAATTGCAAGTCTAATCTTGCACTTCAATCTCTTTTATATTAAACTCGCTGCCCTGCAAAAGATATGTGTGTTCACTTTCGCAGTAAGGACATATTCTTCCATATTCAACAGTTGGATATGTCTGTTTACAATTCTCGCAATAAGTAATCGCTTTAATAGGCTCTATTACAAGCTCTGCATTTTTAAGAAAATCAGTTCTTGCAACCGCCCATTTCCAGCAGTCAGAAAGATATGTATCTATAACAGATGACACCTCTCCTAATTCCAGAACCACCTTATCTATCTGCGTTACATTATTTTCTTTTGCAACTTCCTGCAAATCATCAATAATATGAAATACTACACCAAGCTCATGCATATCAGTTCTTCTTTTTTCCTTTAAATTTAATCTTTAAAGCCTGCTTAGCTCCATAAGGAAGAATATATTTTAACTTTTCTTCACTGGTTCGCATTGTACTGCAATCAGGGTTATCCCTGTATAAATGTATCGCATCAAACTCACATTTTGTTGTACATAATCCACAGCCGATACATTTGTTGGTATCTACAACAGATGCACCACATGAAAGACATCTTGCAGTTTCTTTCTTAACCTGTTCCTCTGTCATAACAAGATGTGCATCCCTGAATGACTTCTTATGGTCAATACTGCTATCCATTCCAGGAATCTGTCTTTTCTCTGTATCGTAACCTGAAATACTTAAATCTGTCTTATCAAGTTCCTTGAAATCTCTTCTGTTTCTTCCGATTGTAAGACTGCTGTGAGGCTGAACAAATCTGTGAATAGATATTGCGCCTTCTCTTCCGGCAGCTATGGCATCTATTGCAAACTTAGGGCCTGTATATACATCACCACCTACAAATATGTCAGGTGCTGTTGTCTGATATGTAAGAGGATCCGCTTTAATTCTTACTCCATCGACTTCTATGCCGCTGTCCTTTGTAAGTCCTCCCCATACTGTGCTCTGTCCTATACTTAAGAATACATGCTTACATTCAACAGTTATTGTATCATTCTCATCATATTCAGGTGCAAATCTGCCCTCTGCATTCTTTACACTTGTACATCTCTTAAGTACTATTCCTGTGACCTCACCATTCTCTGTAAGAATCTTTTTAGGTCCCCAGCCACAATTAACCTCAATGCCTTCTTCTTTAGCTTCTGCCACTTCTTCGTCTGATGCAGGCATCTCGTTTTCACCTTCAAGACAGTACATTGAAACCTTATATTTTCCTGTTCTTACACTTGTTCTTGCGACATCAATGGCAACATTACCACCACCTATTACAACAACATCTCCGTTAATAGGGAAGCTTTCCTTTGTTCCTGCTTCTTTAAGGAAATCAACCGCAGACATAACTCCTTTGGCATCTTCTCCTTCTATTCCTGCCTTTCTTGAACCCTGACAGCCAATTGCAAGATAAAATGCTTTATATCCCTGTTTTCTTAATTCATCAATGGTAATATCCTTGCCGACCTCTATACCGGTCTTTATCTCAACTCCCATTTCCTTTATGACATCAATCTCTGCCTGAACTACTGATTTTTCAAGCTTGTATGATGGTATTCCGTAAACAAGCATACCACCGCATTTTTCGTTTTTCTCAAATACGACAGGCTTATATCCCTTTAACGCAAGATAATATGCGCAGCTAAGTCCCGCAGGTCCTCCTCCGATAATAGCTATCTTCTCATCAAAATATCCCTTTGTAGAAGGAACTATCTTTTCAGGTATATATCTGTTATCTGCATCTAAATCAAGCTGTGCAATAAATTTCTTAACTTCATCTATAGCCACAGCGCTGTCAATTGTTCCTCTTGTACATGCATCCTCACATCTTCTGTTACATACACGTCCACATACTGCCGGGAACGGATTATCCTGTTTTATAAGTGCAAGTGCATCCTTAAATCTCCCCTGTGCTGCAAGCTTTAAATAGCCCTGTACTGCTATATGTGCAGGACATGCGGTCTTACATGGAGCAGTTCCTGTATCATAACAGTTAATTCTGTTTCTGTCCCTGTAATCCTCAGACCACATATGAGGTCCCCACTTCTGCTCAGATGGAAGCGGATGCTTTGGATAAGTTACCTCTGAACCATCTTTTCTGCATAATTTCTGACCTAACTTAACAGCTCCTGCCGGACAGACTTCAACACATTTGCCACATGCAACGCAGCTTTCCTTTGTAACCTTTGCTACATATGCCGAACGTGACATATTTGGTGTATTAAATAACTGTGAAGTACGAAGAGCATAACATACATTAACATTACAGTTACATATGGCAAATATCTTATTCTCACCGTCTATATTAGTTATCTGGTGCACATAGCCATTATCTTCTGCCTTCTTTAATATCTCAAGCACTTCTTCCTTAGTTACATATCTTCCACCTTTGTTGGTTTCAACGACATAATCTGCCATATCTCCGACAGCTATACACCAGTCATTAGGATCATCTGCACATCCCTCGTCAAATGTCTTTCTTGACATACGGCATGAACATGGGCTTGCTGCGTACTTTCCTTCGTATTTATCAAGCCAGTGTGATATATGTTCAACAGATACTGACTGATTCTCCATGCTTATTGCCTTTTCAACAGGGATAACATGCATTCCTACACCTGCACCTCCCGGTGGCACCATTGGAGTTATCTTCTCTAATGGAAGTCTGCTCATTCGTTCAAAGAATCTTCCAAGCTCAGGATTTGCTTCTAACATATCCTTATTCATATTAGAAAATTCCGCACTTCCCGGTACGAACATTGGAAGTACATACTGTTTTTCATGCTGTGGATTCTCCCAGTTATATTCAATAACACCGTTATAAGACATTTTATCAAGAAGTTCCTGTAAATGTCCTTCTTCAATTCCTGTAAGCTTAACCATCTGTGCAAATGTTCTTGGCTTTCTTACGCCCATCTTAAGCGCAACCTCTGCCATCTCATCTGTACACATTGCAGCAAGTCCCCAGTATTCAGGATCATCTGCTGTTAATTTCTTTAAACCAAGCTTATATGGAACTCGGTCTGTAACCATCTTTCCAAGCTTTAATATAGGTTCTCTAACAGGCTGTTCAGGATGTGGATTCTTAAATTCTGTGTTACTGTTGTTATTACTCATCAGCATTCCTCCTTATATTTTTCTACTGTATTATAAAGCCAGTCTGTCCATTCCTTTATCCCAGTTCCATCCTTTGCGGATATAGGAATAATCACTGCATTTGGATTACGAAACTTAATATTGCTTATACATTTATCCATGTCAAAATCAAAATATGGCATTACATCAATTTTATTAATAAGTACTACATCGCATATAGAAAACATCAAAGGATACTTTAGCGGTTTATCATCGCCTTCAGGAACTGAAAGTATCATAACATTCTTTGTAGCTCCTGTATCAAATTCAGCAGGACATACAAGATTTCCTACATTCTCAAGAATTGCAAGGTCTACGTCATCTGTTCCCATTGATTCAAGTCCCTGTCTTGTCATATCCGCATCAAGATGACACATTCCTCCTGTATGAAGCTGTATTGACTTTACGCCCGTTGTCGCAATAGTCTTAGCATCAACATCAGAATCTATATCAGCCTCCATAACGCCAATCTTAATTCTGTCCTTAAGTTCAGCTATAGTCTTTGTTAATGTTGTGGTCTTGCCGGCTCCCGGCGATGACATAAGATTAAGCAAAAATGTCTTATCTTTCTTTAAATCATCTCTTAAAAGTGCAGCTCTCTCGTCATTGCTCTCAAAGACGCTTCGCTTGACTTCAATAACTCTTACATTGTTCACGTATATTCACCTCATAAATGATAATTATTATTGTTAATATTATAACATGAACATTGGTCATTTTTCAACCATACGTGGATGAATATTTTCTAAAATATCTACATTTAATAAAGGCTTAACTGCATTCCTGGCACAGTAAAATACTTCAGAATATAAGAAAGCTTAACTGTATTCCAAGCACAGTAAAATACTTCAGAATATAAGAAAGCTTAACTGTATTCCAAGCACAGTAAAATAACATATGTATCTAAGAAAGCGCATGTGCGCGTATGCGCAGTTAAGCTTTCGTGATACATATGTTATTTTACTGTTGTGAAGGTATTGCTTGCTTTATTGGATACTGAAGTATTTTACTGTGGCATTTGTTTATCGCTTTTCATGAGCTTTAAACATTTAATGTATTATTCTATTTAGAATATATCCAGTTCTACAGGGCAATGGTCTGAGCCCAGGATTTCTGTGTGTATATCCGCACCGGTAAGCTTGTCTTTAAGCGACTCTGAAACAAGGAAATAGTCAATACGCCATCCGGCATTTTTCTGTCTTGCAGAAAATCTGTATGACCACCATGAATATATATCTGTCCTGTCAGGGTAGAAATAACGGAATGTATCTATAAAGCCTGAATCAAGGAGCTCTGTCATCTTCTGTCTTTCTTCATCTGTAAAGCCTGCATTCATCCTGTTTGTTTTAGGATTTTTAAGGTCTATTTCCTGATGTGCAACATTTAAATCTCCACATACAATAACCGGCTTATTTTCTTCCAGCCTTTTAAGATATGCCTTGAAATCATCTTCCCATTTCATTCTGTACTCAAGTCTTTTTAATTCGCTCTGTGAATTAGGGGTATATACCGTGACAAGATAAAATGTGTCATATTCAAGAGTTATAACCCTTCCCTCGTTATCATGTTCTTCAATTCCCAATCCATAGCTGACATTTAAAGGTTCCTTTTTTGTGAAAACAGCAGTTCCTGAATATCCTTTCTTTTGGGCATAATTCCAATATTGATGATATCCCGGCATATCAAGCACTAACTGTCCTTCTGACAACTTACTTTCCTGAATACAGAAAACATCTGCATCAAGCTCGTTAAACCTATCCATAAAGCCCTTCTGTACACAGGCTCTTATTCCATTCACATTCCATGATATTAACTTCATACAACTTTCTCCTACCATTTACTATTCTTGTATTATATCATCTTAGTCATTCATTAACATAATAATAAAATCTTTAAGATACATACACAACCTTTAAACTCTCAATAACTCTCTGCATATTGTAACACAAACAGATATAGCTGTCTCTGTCAAATTTCAAAAGCTCAGCTTCACTCCTGCAAAAGAATAAGGGCATCCATATCTAAGAAAGTGCATGTGCGCGTATGCTCAGTTAAGCTTTCGTGATATGAATTCCCTTATTCTGTTGTAAATAGTAAATATTTCTTAATCAAGTTCCTGTCACTTTATTTATGTTTTAATTTTACTGATTCTCCTTCTCTTTAACTGCCATCTCATACTCTTCCCTCAAATACTTCGTAAGTATCTTCTCTTTATCTATCCCAAGTTCAAGCATGGAGATTATGGCACGTACTCGTTCCTTCTGCTGACCTTCTTTTATACCTTTCTCTATTCCCTGTTGTATTCCCTTCTCTATTCCATCTGCAACACCCTTACGGTACTGTTCTTCCTTCAGTACCTCCATGTGCCCTTCTTCGTCATATTCGTAAATGCTCACTCCAACCACCTCACTTCTATTCTTTCTGAAAAAATCGGACAGTACATTCTCCTGAATAC